>Ga0116229_10001761_pt1 | contig 34471 bp, 20 predicted proteins | sample S1TSphgellanicum_3_FD_87313 | JGI IMG/M metagenome (GOLD analysis project Ga0116229, IMG submission 87313) | Host-associated microbial communities from peat moss isolated from Minnesota, USA - S1T2_Fc - Sphagnum magellanicum MG | ecosystem: Host-associated > Plants > Peat moss > Unclassified...
TGGTGGAACATTTTCTTATTTTAACTTTTGCTGGTTTGGACATTGCCAGAAGAGGCACCAGCCATTATCTGATGAGCCACTTGTTTTTCCAAGAGGCAATTGCAGTTTTGAGCCCTGAACCCGCACAAGAATGCGGAACACACACCTGCAATGTTCATATGGGTTTAAAATGTCCTACCACACCATGCGTAAAATCAACATATAATTGTGGCTGGGGTCTTTTGCTGTTGAAATATAAACAAATCACATACTAAGCACAAGGGCACCTTATTAGAACCCCCACAGTTACTTGCCACTGCATCCTGTCAAAACATGGGATTGAAATGTTCAGGACCTTTTTCTAAAAAGCTTGTTCCACAGAGTGATATGGTAGACTCACCCATTATTGAACATGTACCTATCGCCAAACATTTTTCAATAATTTCATCATTCTTTAACCAAATTGAGTGATTTTTATGTCATTGGACATGCAAACTGGAGGGCTACAAATGCTCGTTGAGCATCAGAAGTAAAGGAGCAATGCAGAAAATATAGGAAAAGGATGAGTGATAGTTTGCTTAAAACATTTTGAAAAAATAGGTCTAGAGCCCTCTCTAATTCCAGCCCCATATGTTCCTATTTTTAGCCCGTATTGAGTGATTTAAAACCTGATGAGTGCACCAACTAGGGCTTTACAAAACATTTTTGTATTTGAAAGGCAAAGACACAACAATCAAAGATTTTAAGTACGAAATCCTAATTTGTTTTTAATTCATCCATCGTCGAACACTGAATTCCCTGACCCTAAACACTCCAAATCGACCTTGGAAGGACTAGGTGGAGAGCTACAAATGTGTTTTGAGCTTCAGAAGCAGAGGAACAATGTGTGAGGATTTGACCTCCTTTGAGTTCTTAAGTGTTCACTCACCAGCCTATCTACCCTATTGCCCCAAATAGGGGCACTTGCCCCATTTAAGGCCTGAAATAACACAGAGAAAAATTTCCAAGGTTTACATGGAGGTAACAAATTCATGTACCTCAGGCCATAGCTCAATGCATGCATGCATGTGCAGAGTGGGAACACCTAATCCCATTGCTTTGAAAAATGAGTAAGCGTTGCTTACACGTAATGCTTGCTGGGAATATCTCTTGTGATGTTCTCACGTTCTGATGTGACCCAACCCTTCACACTCTCCCAGAAATGCCCTTCTCAAAGTTTGCTTTTTGGGAGGATTTGGAACTTTAAGAGGTTGAAATGTGTAGACAATTGTTCACAAGATTCCAAAAAGCATGCCAAGGTTTACTTCTTTTGTTTTTGTATTTGAAAACACTTCCCCACATAGAAGAATCCTTCCAGTTGAAAGAACTGTTCACTGATCACATGTTACACCTTCCAGCAGCATTTGAACAAAAAATCTTTCATGTTTTATGCTGAGAATGCCTGCTCCAATGTGCCCACCTTAATTATCCAATCTAAACTTCTGTTGTCTGGTTGTACCTTAAAATGCAGATATGATTCTGGATAGTACCTGGATACGGATGTAGTTAGTTTCAATATCCATCATTATATCTATATATATATATTGAAGCTTATCACAATTAAAACTAACCAATCTCTATGGATATCTGAATGTAGTTATGATAATAATATTCATATTCATATCGATTGCTTAGTGGAATTTAATTTCTCAGATATGGATATTTCGTTTATCTATATTCGCTAGAAGCTATTATAAGCTAATAATGAAATAAATTTCTCCAAAAGTTTTACTCTTGGGACTTGGCGTTTACTTACCTAAGGGAGGCATCTTTCTGCAGTACCTCCAACTTTGGGCTGGGCCCTTTTTAGAGTCTCAGGGGCCCTCTATTAAGAAACTGCCCAAGATGTCTTCCCCTTATGCCGTACTCTGACTTGTAGATGATGAAATCAAAAATTTATTTCGATGTGATTTGTAGTTTACTAATATTAAAGTGTGAAGCTCACTAAAGGTTGCATAGTCCAAACAAAGGCATCTTCAAAGTGGGGGGGATGGTGTCAAAAGACATGTAAAAATATATCTTCATTCCTGGCATGATATTTTCTTGGAGAATCAAAGAGTGAATACCGACAACTGTAAACAAATAATGCATAAATCAACAACTACAGCTGTTGTCTAATTTTTCTGGCTTTAGTGAGCGATCTGTGGGCACATGCTTTGAAATTTGCACCACATTAATAGTTTGTATAATGGAAGCATGTGCAATTGTTAATATTATTAGTGATTCTTTTATTACGACAAATACATGTCCCACTGACACCCACAAAGTTGGTACGGGCATGTTCAACGTCCTACTGAAACTAAGGCCCACTTTAAGTAGGTAGAGCAATCCTCAGTTGGCTTGAATTGAAGTCACTGGCAATTGCATGTGCTGCAATCAAGTTGGGGCCTTTGTTTAGATTTTCACCATAGAGTCGACTTTACCAATCATACATATTAATTCACTTTGTCTATCAGTAAATGACAGGGCTTGGGAAGGGGGTTTTGTGTTTTCGCGAGCTCAACGCTGTAGGCAGGACTGTGGCAGCGGATTCTAAATGAAGGTGGGTCAGCACGGGCGGGCTGGACACGACAGAGGGGCAGGCCAGAGAGATCAGGTTTTGACCGGGGGCTCTAAAAGTTCCTTCCCCTGATTCCGGACGGATCGGGCGAGGGGGTCGACGAGGTAAAGAACCGGAGTGAGAAATGCGAAGGACCAGGGCGACGGGGGGGGGGGAAACTAACGGTTGTTTGAAAAGAAAAGTTTTTTTAAAAACCAAAAACATCAACCAAACATTGTTGAAATAACACACCTGTGCATTATGCACAGGGTTCACACTAGTAGTTTTTTATGGACCCAAAGAACCTTCGAATCCAAATATATCAATGTAAAATAAAAACCTTTTCCCTCCAAAGGTCTTGGGAGATTAATTCTTGCTTTAGGTTTAATTTAGAGCGACTTACTAGTCCTTCCTGGCCAAATAAATCTATGCAACTTGGGCCCTTCCAAGGGACATGGCAGAACAAGTTTACTTGGCTATTGTCTATAACGTGGTTGTTTTTATCGACTTCTAAAACTAGATAGCTAAATGACTGAAAATACCCTCATGAGGTAGATAGCAAGTAGCAAACCTGATTATGTATGGTATTTGTCACCTTTAGCCTAACTATAGACTCTAATATAGTTTTGATTCAAGATAACAAAAAGAGGACATTAAACACCCCCCTTATGAATTGTATCTTAATTTGATTTCACTAAATACTTTTTGTATTGATATAACAAGTTGATTTGCGATTTTCAGTAAACCAGCCCAATTTGAATGAAGCAGTCCACTCAAATCAATGGGTGTTTGTGATTTAGAATCACTAGCTTGTAGCCTTCTAATAGTATGAACAAAATAATCACACATTTGTACCAATTAGCTACTGCTTTTGCCTTCATCGGTTCATGTTCTCTAAATAAATGTTGCCCTAGCATTTGACAGCGTGTGGTGATAGCGACAACTCATTAATTGGTACATTATTAGGTTTAGGAACTTTTGGAACTACATTAGTAACAATGTTTATCTTAGTATGGAACATTTTTGAACTTTCGTTTTTTTAGGACAATCCAATGCACAGTGTTCAACATTAGAATAGATAAAGGATATTGTAAAGGTACTCTAGCTAGTTTAACAAGTTGTGCAATTATTCAACTACAGGTTTAACTACATTGGTTGGTACAACATGTATTATTGTTTCTTCCATTTTCTTTAATGATAAGTTTCCTTGGCATGACCTATTTTTCCATAGTTTGAACATGTTAGTTGTTATTTAATTGTAGTATAGTTGACTATCAGTTGTGCAAGTAGTTTGGACTCCAGTTGGGTTAACAAAACATTGTAGTTTGTTATAAGTGGTTTGTTTTTTTCATAGGTCATTACAACTTCCTTATGCTTAATAAAGGTATCCCTTGTCATACCTATTGTTGCTAGTCTAAGGTGTGGTTGCAAACTTGCTTTGAAATTTGTAATAAGGAAAACATTAGTAGCCTTGACTTGTAAACACTTTGCAAGTTTCAACAAATGTTTGTAATAGACTTCTACCCATTCACCATCTTGTTGTTGTAAGTTCTTCAATTGCATATAAATTTTTTCATCATTTTTCATAATTCGAAAACTCTTACAAAACAATTGTTTCAACACTTCAAATGTGCAAGTGGGATGATCTTGTACAAAGTTTTCACCCCAATCTAAGATACTATTTTTTAAAGTGAAACTAAGTTCAAATTGATGATGTCAACTTCCACGGTCTCCTTTTTTGCTCTTATCACCTTCTTGAAAACTTTAATGTGAACATCAAAGTTAGTATCCTTCACAAAGGTTGGATATTGAAGTTTTTTGTATGGCAATTTACTGGTTGGTTCATATCAAACTACAACTAGTGGATACCATGGTGGCATGAATGTTCTTGGATCAAATGCTAGTAATTTGTAAAGTCCAACATGTGGATTAAGTGGTGATCTTTTACGTGGGTCTTAATCAAGTTATTTTCCTCTAAGCAATCTTCCATTAGGTGAATCTTTAAGCGATCGTCCACTTGGTTGTAGATGCAAGTTAACCCTTTTTAGTGGTTGAGGTGGCATACCTCCACCATAAACAAATAATATAATGGCAACAAGTAAGTTAACATGTAGAGATGTTACCACTATCTATTGAACATGCACTCCTCTTGGAACTACAACCATTTTTCCTGGTCCAAAAATTGGAACTTTGGCAAGTTCAATAGGTGGAACCATGTATCAAAACCATATGGGTATGCACAAAACATGGCAATGACACTTGCAAAGTTTGTCATGCATTAACAAACCAATACTTCATTACAATGTTCATCAACATAGTACATGTTATGTCATGTTATGACTTTTTTGAAAATAGTTTCCATTTTGCCATTGGCATTATAAATTTGGTAATTGCTATTGATCTTACCATCAACTAACATGATTTTATTGCCTCGAAGTTGTTGAGTTTCATCACTAAGTTCTTTATTGTTGCTTGTGCATGGACCATTGGTGTCCTTAGGCAATATGTTAAAAGTTAAAGGTAGGAATTATAGAAAATTTTATTTTTATATTCATTTTCATGACTTATTGCAAGGCTAAACTTTAAAGGAAAAAAAACTCATTCACAATTATTTATTCATTGGTGTTATATTTTTTTAGATGGTGAAGTATTGCCAATAAAACATTAGAAAAATAGTTGGTTCTTTTTCTTTGAGAAATGGTAGAGCAAGAAATGGCATCTTGTCATCTCACTTTTCTCATGTCATTGGTTGAAGGTGCAAGGAACCTCTCAAAGTCACATCTTCATTGCCTCAATTTTTTTTCTTGGTTGTAATCACATTTGCCAATTGACACAATTCCCACCATTGATGCAAAAATGTTTTACCAATTGAAGGGTTTTTTTTTTCTATTTTAAAGATCTTGTTGTTAGTTGCTTTATCTTCCAATCCACATCAATAGAATTAAGTTTCTTAATTCTTCATATTCCAAGTGACTACGTCATCACTTTGCATGGTTGATATTACACATGTTAATAGTTATGTACCACATTTTTCTATCAAAAGATGTTAACTTCTTGGAAGGTGTTTAAAGTTTGGATCTAAAATACTCGTGTAGGCTTGAATGAACTAGTTGTGTTTGCCCCATACACATGCTTGGTAAATGCTAAAATCATACATGCATGTTTACTATCTTAAAGCAATAATGAAGTTTTATAACATAAAAATCAACAACAATATCAAAAAAATTAATCAATTAAAAATTAAATTCATTATGATTTTTATTATTAAATCTTCATCATAGCCTTATTGAATTTTTAAAAATGAGATCAAATGAATTGAAAACATTTTTATCTCAAAAAAATTATTTTAAAATTGATGTGTATTATTTTAATCAATTCTTGCATAATCTTTCAAATTAATTTTTTAAGATTCATTTTAATAAACTTTAAAAGAGTTGTAACTAATTATTTGTATGTTTATCAAACAAATTTGATTTTAAAAAATTAATCACATGAATTTTTTTTACATTTCATAGTGATATGAAACCTTGTGATGCAAAAGGCAAGTGGCAACCCAAAAAAATAAAAATGATAAAAGGCATGATTAAATTAGTTACCCAACATTCCTATTTTGCAAAGAAACCCAACAAATAGATGGGTAGACTTCAAAACAACACATAATTGGATGGGTGCAACCAAAATCTACACATGCATGTCTATTAACTTGGGGCAATAAAAATGTTTATTTAGGGGACCAAGTATTCCCACCATTATTATGTAACGTTAAATGTTCATGAATTTTATGAATAACTTTGTGAGTGGTTCTACAACTTAACAACTTTAAATTTTAATATGATTGGTGATGGGGAAAAGACTAACTATGCAAACAACATGTAAATGGATAGTGAGGGGACAAATTTGGAACATCAATGTTTATTGTACTCCAAGTTCTAATATGTTGATGAAAAACAAAATGAATCAATATGAGTGTTGGTCAATTCTTCTTATTTAAAAAATAACATTTTATCTCAATTTTGACATTAATGCCAAGAGTTTAAGCTTAATTACCCAGTTAGGTTGTAATTATGCTAAATTGGGTTAGTTAGGTTAATTAATTTGGCTTGAACCAATTTGAATGTGAATGTGGTTCAAAATATTTGATTTTGGGATAAAATCCCATGGTGTGTAATCTCAAATCACCAAATTCTAAACATAGTTGTTTCGTTTTTTGCAAGTTTTGTCTTATGCATCGATTTCATTTTTGCTTTGCAAAGTTTCTATGTTTTTCGTTTTTCGTTTTATGTTTTGGGCTTGGATTCTTGTGTGTGTTTGTAGGTGAGCTTCATTTTGAATTTGGATGTGGTGTACCACTAAGGGTGTTAGTGTGTTATGTGTTGTGAGTGTGATGGCAACTATAGTTGTAGGCGTTGATATTGGTGTGCATGACACTAAAAACCTTTTTGGCAAGTTTTTCAAGTGCAAGTTTGAGCCCAAATTTTCAAATTTCTAACCTCTTGATTTTGGTTTTGGCACGTTTTTTTCAAAACCATGAACCTTCGAACCCAATTTGAAAACCAAGTTTAGTTCCATGTACACATTACACAACCTCCTTATTGGAGGTTGTATAGGTACAAAATCTTGCAATTAATTAAAGTGGGGATCATATAGATATGGGATTTTATAATTAATTAAAACCAATCAAGTACTTATAGAATTTAGCCTACTTGTCAACTTTTCAAGAAAAAAAAACATGCTTATATTAAAAACACGAATCTCTTCATGATTTTTTTGGAAGGATTTGGTTTTAGTTTTGGATCTAGTAAAAGGCTAGTTTCGTGGTTTGGTTCTTATGTTAATTCCACCAAAAGGGTGCTAATTCAAGTCCAAATCACAATAACTAGAACCTAACCCTCTTTAGTTTAACACTCCAATTGGGGGACCAACTAACATTGGTCAATAACTTCCCCTTGTATCTTTGTTCTTAGGTGTTTCCATGGTATAATGTAGATAAGAACAACTATTATAGTTTTATAGTTTTCATTGCAAGCCACAATTGAATGATATGGGGAGATGATTGGAAATGATTTAAGGTCAAAATGTGAAACTAAAAGTGGTTTACATCTTAATTTAATCATTATGTTGAAAAATTAATGCAAATAAGAATGATGTAATAGTCATGTGGAATACATTTGTAACATATAATTGCTTGTCATAGAATGGTTGTTTTAACAAAAGGATTAAAAAATATTTCTTTTGGTTGGAATTTGTCAATGAAATTTGCATATCAATGTATATATGTGCAAAAACAATCTTTCATCAATTTCTTTTTCAATTTCTTTTTAAAGCATGAAGCTTATATGTAAATTATATTTAAATCTTTGATTGTACATCATGTTACAATAATGGTGATTATTAGGATGCTTGTAAAATGTTCTTCAATTAAAAATGTAAATGCTTTAAATGTTGAATTTGTTTATCCACAAAATTGAAATAAAACTTTTGAATTAATGAAATAAATTATGTATTATTATCAAATAGGGTGTTTTAAACGAGTTTTGTAATGTGATTAATGTCAATTTACTCACTCCAACAAATACGAAACAATTTAATATTCATGATTCTGTTAACTTATTTTATTTTTAAAACCCAAGTCAACTAAATATGGTTTTGAAAAAGTTTTAAAATAAATGAATTTTATGTTGCAATAAATTTAGTAGTTTATGTACATCTAGTTTTTACTCCTTCAGTGTACATCTTAGAATTCAATCTTATGATTTCCAAAGTAGATAATGTGGGAGATTAAGGGTTTAAGGTCCCAAATTTCATGCAATCAAATTTACTTGCATCACCATATTTTTTTTCTAACTTTTAAAGTGGAGCTAGGAGCTTCCGCCTATGAAATAAATATATTGCCATTTGATGGCTAAATTGTTTTCACTTTAGTAAGCATAAAACTACTTTTGATTTTTGCCATGTAATCAAAATGCTTTCACCAAGTAAAACAAACTATCCCCATTTCTTCTATGTTGTTGATAGCTAGAAGCCACCTTTAAAAAATTATATTGATGTGTTACCCAAAATGAATGTTGTGATGGGGATTCTAGGACCTCCATGATCTTAAAAGGTGCAAGTTTTTTGTTGAATTATAGGCAATTACAATACAACCATTATGAAAATTCTTCCAAGGCATGCTTCGAAATCTCCAATGTGTTACAACAAATAAAACACTTATAATTGCAGCCTTCAAATAAAAACCTCATGACTGAAACGGTCGGAAAGATTCTGACAATCTTGATTATGGCATGATCAATGACAAATGAAATTCCCAATTAAGTGATAACCCATGTCACTTTGAATCGGTTTCCTAAAACTTCATTGTGTAGCTTATTTAGTATAGATGCACCAAATCTCATATGGATTCTAAAGTCAAGAGCCTTAATTGAAATAATCATGGGATGGTAGAGTGTGGTCTGATTAAGGTGAACATACGAAGTGATAAATTAAACACTATGAGCTGAAAAGATACTCATAATTTGGTGATGTCACTCTTGTGGAGTAGTTTAATAAACATGTATAAAACTTGAAACAAGACAATGACCTCCCTAGTGTTAGGGGGAAGGAATTCTCAATTAGACTTCCCCCATGGGAGGTATATTTTGTTTGGATTTGGTGTTCCCAGCATGTTCCTAGTGTATTTTCACCATGTTTCCAATTATTGCCAATTATGCCCCCAATATGTCTCTCAAGTTCTCAAGTGCTCCCCTAATTGTTCCCAATAGCACACTGTGTCATCCCATGTCTTTTTTGCAAAATTTTATCCATGTAACAACTAACAAGTTAACTTACATAGCTAAACCAAAAGGAAAGGCTACATCTTCTAGTGGGGTAGCCTGTGGTGTTAGCTCAACAATAAACTGTTTACCAAATTTATTTTTCTCTCAAAATCAATTTTTGTGATTGAACTGAATTTTCAATGACAGAAACTACTCAAAATTCAATATCTCCAGCACTGTAAGTCTTTTTCTTTTTCAAATGACCTCATTAAATCCCACTCACTAAAGGCTTTCCACCAATAGGAAGAGTGCACCCAAATTCCCTGACAATGGGGGAGAAATTATTGTGAAAGAGCATCTCGAGCGGTGCTCGGTATGTGATCCTGCACAGTAAAATTGGATGAAGAAAATCCAGTGTATTCCGGTTTGGCTCAGGGAAATGGTTTTGGCTCTGCATAGTTACGTAAGTTGCCATGCTGGTACAAGGAGCAGCAGCGCTGTGCACCTGCAGAAAAGAGTGTAATAAATATGATCTAACTGGTACTCAGTGTTTTTGATTGGCCCATCATAATGACTCGTCCAGGTGGTTTGCTATTAGTAGCTCCCCACCTATTTGCCGTCCCAGTTTCAGTTTTATGGGTGGGGTTGCAAAATAATACATAACTAAACTTGGATGTGAAAAATATTTTCACAAGGTCACATATTCAGCACCGCTGGAGATGCTCTGAGGGTGAATAAGCTGGTTTCATAATGTTTCAATATTTAATAACTTCTCCACCATTATAGGGGAATTATAGAGGCATTGTGGTTTGAGAGATCTCAATGTGACAAACAAACAAACCCTTTTGATAAAACCCTGGTAAACTTCATAGATAGATTTTTGAGAGACAGTGCTTTCTCTTATTGCCCCAAGCTAATGGAAGGGCATGAGTAGATATGAATGTTGGACAATTGAATTAATCATGCCTATATCTTCTACTTTTTTGGGTTGTCACTTGCCTTTTTGTGCCACGCGGTTTCATATCACTATGAAATGTAAAAAGAAGTTCATATGATTAGTTTTTAAAATGAAATTTGTTTGATAAACATTACAAATAATTAACTTCAATCCTTTAGATCTTATTAAAATGAGAATCTTAAAAAATTGATTTGAAAGATTATGCAAGAATTGATTTAAATAAAAGAAGTAATTTATATAATAAATTAAAAATTTAATATAAATTTCGTTTTTGAGATATAAATTTTTTAAATGTATTTTATGCTATTAAAAAAATCAATAAGGCTTTGATGGAAATTTAATAAAAAATTATAATGAAATTAATTGTTAATTGATTAATTTGTTTGTCTGGTTGTTGCTTTTTATGTTATAATTTTTTTATTATTGCCCTAAGATAGTAGACATGCGCCTATGATTTTAAGTTTTAGCAAGCATGTATGGGGCAAACACAACTAGTTCTTTTTTTGGGTGATGGGACAATCAAAGAGCCCCCAACGGCCAAAAAACTTGACTTTGGGCACACCCATAACTAATTAATATAACTAACAAATAAATACCCACGCCCTTAGAGCTCTAAATATAAATAGCTAGACGACAGAGCCCACCCTATTGCAGTACCCACTACATGTATCATGAGACAATAAGGTCATTTTTCCATCAAGTAGCTGCTGCACCTTCAGCTTTGAATGATCCGGTAGGTTTGCATTAGCATTAAATTCTGAAGTTGAAGGTGCAGCTGAAGTGGTCGATAAGGTCCGTCCGTTTCCATTAGCATTATATATAGTCTATGCTGAAGGTGCAGCTAGGCTTCTGCCTTGCAAAACTGAATAGCAGAGCTGGAAGATCTGAAGCCATCATCGTCGGTAAGTCAAACTTCCAGAGGTTTTGAAGCAAGTGTTTTGTTTTTCAAAATTTGTGATGTATGTGGAGCTAGGCTTCTGCCTTGCAAAACTGAAAAGCAGAGCTGGAGAATCTGAAGCCATCATCGTGGGTAAGTCAAACTTCCGGAGGTTTTGAAGCAGGGGTTTTGTTTTTCAAAATTTGTGACGAATGTGGAAGTCTAGCAATGCTCCAGAAGAGCATGGAGCCAAATTTGGCTAAATGTCAAGGAGCAAAGTAGATTTTTTATGGAACCCTGCTATATTTCTGATGCCATCTTTGAAGCAAAGGTCTAAATATGGCGAATTGACCTTTCTTAATGACTTTATGCCATTTTAGCCCCAACAAAAAAGGAAAATATTAAACAGGCCAAAGGAAATGAATGCAGTCAGTACAAAAGTACTGCTATGATTTTTTCCTCCAGTCTGCCCATTTGCCCGGTTTATTTTCACCTTGTCATGCCTAGGCATATTTTGAGTCCATGTTATGCACGTTATGAACACACTAAGGGTATAAAGGGTTATGTAACCTAGTACTAGGCATATTATGTGAGGTTACAAGTGGAAAACATGCCTGGGTGTCACTTGAGAAAATATGGATGGGGCAGATGGGCAGACTGGAGGAAAGAATCGTAGCATCTCTTTTGTACTGTCTGCATTCATTTCCTTTGGCCTGTTTAATGTTTTCCAACAAAAAAACCTTTGTAGGATTCCCAGCCCGCCTTTTTTTGGGGGTCATACACAGGGTGAGATTCAAAAACAAGCTGCAAAAAAGTACATTAGCATTCAACGTGGGGTGAAACTCATTTTGATGGTTTCCTGAGTTTCATCCCGTCTTTCTTTTGTCCTGAGCGCCTCCACTGCTGTTACATAGATTTTCACTGCTCCTACCTGTACCTTTACAGCTACTATAATTCCTCTCGAACCTTGTGCATGAAATGCTCAGATTCAGCATTTCGCACTGATTTTCAGCATTTCATGCTAAGGTTTAATAAAATTTCCTTACTTTGCTGATATTACTAAACGAGGCGAGGGGTTAGGGGTGAAGACATAGGTGAAGACTTTATGGATATCTTTAATGTGCAGCTACTCATTGGAAAAATGCTGTTAGACACACCATCGTTGACTTCATCCTTATTTAAATTTTTTAATACATCCATGAACTTTGATGTGGTGGACAATTCGGTACTGATCAACTTGATAGATACAAAGGATTTAATGCTCAGCATCATAGTAAAAAAAATGTCATTGCTTCCTCAACCTAACATTGTTTTTGTATGGCAAATTTCAAGCAGGACATCAAATTTTCATCATCAAAGTTCAAAATAATCAGGTGCAGGGTAACAACTTCAGAGGTGGGCGTTTAAAAAATAAGTGGCTCTCAGGTCAGCCTAGTGGAAAAATACTAAAAATACTCCGTTATAGGAGGAAGTGGGTATCACTAGATTTTTTTTATGAAATGGCTGCTAGAGCATTGAAGTTCATCTCACCTTTCATAAAGCACCTCTAGAAATTGCATAGTGTATTTGGAGGTGACATTTAAAAGCCAAGATTCACTCCACTTCGAGAGAAGCATCTTGTGTTTTCAAGGAAGAATATTATATTTTAAAATGTTTTTTCCTTATATGAGTAGGTTCTTTTCTTTCTTCTTGTTTTAGTTTTTAAGATGAAAAAAATTCTCGCATGGTCTTTTGATATTTCTTTACTTTCTGCTTGTGTGCAGGAACTGAGCAGATCTGATGTTGGAATACCAGGTCCAGCCTCGCTCTTTGAGGCTGGACTGTATACGATAAGGAATCCTTTTGAGGCTCTTCCTGGATGTGAGGACCTGGCCAAGGGCAATCCACCAGGCTCAAAAAATCCAGAAAGTGCCAAAAAAGGGATTTCTTTCTCAACATAATGAACTCTTAAATTTTTAAATTTCATGAATCTTACTAAAGCATAAAGTAACTTTTGTTGAATTTTTTGAATTGTGAAGTTCTGAGTAGTGTGTTGAATGACAAAGATGAAATTAAAAGTTTCCATGCCATAAAAGAACTATAAAATGAAAAACAGGAAAAAGATTTCTTTGTGGGGTTAATGTACAGTAAGGCCTTTGGTCCAACCAGGGCATAGTCGGAGTTTGTGTACCGCTTATTCTTGTGACACACTGGACTTTGGGCTTTTACCTGCCACTTTAGCCAGGGAGATTAGGAAGACAAAACTATGGGACAATGGTGTACACTACAAACTGTCATAATTTGGGCCACATGTTCACAAAGTCCTCATAATTGTAAAAACCAATGCCTGCCAAAAGGACTTAATGGACGACCAATTGATGCATCACCAAATGTTTCTTCACTAGCAAGTTAGCCCAACCTTTAAAAGATTGCTACAAATTCACTAGACCAGTGAATTCATTACTTCTTCACTAGGTCCCATTAAGTGTGACAAATGAATTCACTCAAAATCCAATGACATCACTTGATGTATAAGGGAATCCTTTGTTGTGTTGGACCAATTGGGCATGTGAAGAATAACTCTTCCACACCTTTGGACAATTTGGCATAGAAACAGGCTCAACCACATGTCTTGAATTTAAAGCAAGCAAGTCATGTCCAAACAAAAGACAATTGGGTGCCTGGCGCATTTTGTTAGAAAATGTTATCCATCTGCTTGTATTATATGTTTTGATGTTATGTTATAGTCGGTCACCTAAAGCTTTATTGGTGTCTTATTTACTGACAATGGAAAAAAATTGTTCTCAGGAAAGCATGGGTCATGAGTGTTGCCTTTACGTTTATCAACTGAAAACAAACAGCGGAAAAAAATTGTTCTCAGGAAAGCATGGGTCACGAGTGTCGCCTTTATGTTTATCGACTGAAAATGAACAGTGGGAAAAAATTGGTCATGAGTGTCGCCTTTACCTTTACCGATTGAAAATGAACAGTGCAAAAGATTGTTCCCACAAAAGCATGTGCCTAAGGTTAAGATGGATTGTGAGACCCACCAAAATCCATGTTGAAGACCACATCTAGAAATCTCAAGTGCATTTGTGGTGCATATTGTTCTTCTCATGTTTCCCATGTTGCATGGTGTGTTTTTGTTTAAACCTCTCACTTTGGCCAATAACACCACCTAGTTGAACCAAGTTTGATGGTTTGGGTCTTGTTGGAGAATTGTAGACCGAGTTGGGGCACGATGACATTATTGAGATTGAACAAGTATACTATGACTTTTCTCCTCATTTTCTTCCTTGTGCAAACTTTGTACACTATTCGAGTTATGGTTTTTTGTAGCTTCCTTGCTTGCTTTTAAATTGTTTTTATACTTAGATACGTAATCATAATGTATGTGTTCAAGTTTTTTGTTTAGTGGGTTGAAGCTCCAACTTCTATCTTCCAATTGAATTTGTCTTTTCAAATTTTGCGCTAATGATTATTTTTTGTCAAGTCTCTTCTAGATCATTGGAAAGTGCATGACAATGTTTTGTGGTACATTTTTCCCTTTCATACACATCTTTCGTAATAATGGGTCTGATGTATTGTCAATTGTTTCATGAAAATTCATGAGTTACATTTATCGACACATCCAAGTTGATTGTTTTGCCTAGTTCATGTTTTAGACGGTTAGTTTGAATAATTTTCAACAAATTTTTGTTGCTGTTATTTTTAAAATGAGCTTTGTTCGACCTAATGTTAATCACGTTTTCACCAAGTTGCTTCAATACTTTCTTTGGTTTCAACTCTTTTATGCAATTTGGCAATTCCTTAGAACGGCCAAATATTGTCGACTACCTTATGTTTTATTCTCATCCTTGTGGAACGGTTTGGATTCATGGTTCAAGGTTCGGAAAATCATCTTATTGAAAGATATCCCCTTGGATCCTATCTCCAATGCACTCGATCATGTGTTGGATGGGATGACGATGGAAAAGCTTGGTAACGATGATGGAGCCGACAATTACAAGGTCACATTCAAGAATTATGCCACCATCTATGTCACTGACCAGGCCCGAGCTTCTCACATGGTACTACTTCACACATTCATCATCCGAGATAAAGTCAAGTTTGGTATGGCAGATGATTTGTTATGGCCCAAGGGGCATTTGATAAGAAAAGTTGGGTTTTTGCATGCCATGGATCATGTGATGCGTGGGGGAGGATATGAGGTGATGCCCGAAGTTTCATGTTTCTTTGATTACTCCTCCACAGAAGTTTTGAACCAAAATTTCCTCCGATTCAGCTCAATCTGGCCTTTGGTTCTACAAGCCCGCCATTTTGATTTTTGGTCTGCAGTTGGTAGTATAATTGTGATTTTTCTTGATGTGTTTTCCTTCCAAGCAAACAAGGTGTGGAGATCAACTCAATATTGGATATGTTGCATAGTGAAAACGTCCATTTCGGTACTATGCGTGACAAGAGAAAGCAAGTTGTTTTGGTACACTTTTATGTCAACTATATCAAACGGGTTCACTTGTTCCAATTTTATGACAGGTGAAACTTCAAGAAAAGTGTTGAAATTGTGTCCCATGCATTCCAACATCCGACTCAATTTGAAAAAACATCGAATTCAACAATTGATTCCTCTAGAATGTGTTCCAGGCCCCTGGCAACACAAAAACAATTACTTTAAGATGCATGATGTTTGGTACAGAATTCAATTCCAAAATGGATTTACAAATAATCCATTTCCAGTCAGAATTACACTAGCAGCACCTCCTCGGTATGCTACTGTGAATCATGATTCCGCACAACTTGAAGAGGGTTGGACAGATACCAACTTCATGTATAAGGAGGAGGGTTGGACGAGAGAAGACATGGCTTATTTTTTTAGTATCCTCACAATTTGTAATGAAACCAAAGTTGGACCCCTAATTAGTTTAAATGGGAACAATGGTTCATGTTGTGATTTGTCCATGTTGATCCGTGCTGTGAAGCTTCGCAAGATCTTCATTTGTGAGTTTGTTCAAAATGAAATTATTTATGTTTCCTAATAACATGACATTTAAGTGAAATTGTCTGAACCTATTACAAAAAATAAACAAAGTGAAATCAATTCCCCAATTTTCTTTCCCATGCGGTTTCTTTTATTAGTTAGTGTTGAATTAATTGAATTTCTACTGCATTTTGCAATGAAACAAAGTTCATTGAACTATCCTTGAGGGATCCAAAAAAAGGAATGGCAATAAAACCATACAACATCAAAGCAATATGGAGCTTTGAAGATGAATTGAATAATCCACCCATGAATATGTTTTTTTACATGCAAATAATCATCAAACCCTTGCAACAAAAAAAATGAAACATTGTTGAGAAATGTCCATCAAATTTCATCACTCACCTTTGTACTTAGTTTACTTGAGCTTGCAAAATTGTATGGACCTTTGGTTTGAGCTAGAATGTTAGTAGAATGCCACTTTTTTAAATCATGTCCTCCCCAAACATAATTTTCCCCTAATCTTAACACCAACCTTAATCCCAATCCTAGTCTTAACACCACTATAACCCCTTTCAAGTTCTTTTTAAGAGTTGTAAGAATATGGGTTGGATGTGGAAACTTGTTAAAATTAGAACATTCACATGTGAGGTGAAAGAAGAAAATAAACTCCAATACACATTGGAGAACAATATCAAATATTGTGATCAATACCACTTGACACAATTTTGAAATAATGGTGAAGCAAGTTGATGGCAAGTTGTGGTATATGCATGTTCCCTTCCCCATCCCCGCTCCCTAGCCCAAAGAGCATGAAAATAAAACTTGTTTTCATAGAATACAAGACCTTTGCAAGTCAACCTAGGTAGCCTAACCTAGGTTAGTTATTTCAATAAACCTACTAGGTAGCTTAACCTCTTTTAACATACATAGGTATTTAAATTAGGTTTAGTCGACCTAGGTAATTAACTTAAGGGCATTTGCAAGTTAGAGTGGAACATTTTTGTGCCCATAATGGAGTCCATTTTAGGATTTTTCACAATGTATACTTTAAAAGCAAAAAAAAAATTGTATTTATAAAATTACTCATCTTTTTTATAAAATAATGCCACATGTCACTATAATATGCCTTAAGTTTCAATTTTTGTGAAAATTTTCATCTCAATTCCAAAAAATGTGAACATGAGGGACTTTGCCTTTATCATTATTTTTTGGTGTCATTAAAAGTCCATTAGACTTTCGTTTGACATTGAAATGGTTAATAAGGCCTCATTTTGAATTTCAAATATAGGTTTTGGGTTTTGGAGAAAAAATGGTGTTGTTTTATTATAAACCATGATTATAATGAGTCAATTTCCAACTTATTAAGGATTGTGACACTAAAACTTGTCTATGGTTAAAAGGCCCCCATGTGATGTAGAAATATTCATTTAAAACGATTTGAGTTTTTTATCACAATAAATTGTATTAAAAACATATAAATGAGTCCCTTATCATAAAATGAACAAAAAAATTGACATGAGACATAATCCAATCCATGAGGGTGTAACAAAAATTATGTAGTGATGTCCAAAATGGACACTCTACCTTGCAAACACCTTTAATTAGTAACCAATTTGTTACCTAGAATAGCCTAGTAATACCTAGAATAATAACTAGCCTAAGTAAGTTTTAGAGTAACCTAAAGTAGCCTATGGTAACCTAGGGTAGACTAGAACTTAAACAAGTTTGATTTGGGTGCATGGTACCATTAAAAATCACAAGGAAAACTTTCAAGAATGGTTAACAAATATTTACTAAATATTTAATAATTGTTTTTACTTTGCATTTTTGAGTTTTATTCCTATTGTTACATTCATGTAACCAATGGTTTTGATTGTTTGCAAGGAATAAGATAATAGGTTTAAAGAAATCATGTTCATGAAGTGAAGGTAAATGAATTCTAAGAATTATTAGATATTGCGTCCTATTCCACTATGCATTCCACCCATTGTTGAATGGAAGTTTTGAAATCTACTCTAGTAGTTTAAGACTTTGTCCTAGTGGATGTTGTCAGGAAGTGGGTTCCATGGCAACATTTCCATTAACAATTTCACCCAATAACCTATTGGGCGGTTGCTTGTGCATTTCCACTACACATTTTCATTCATCATCGATGCAACATGTAGTGGTTTTGGATGTTGATATTTTATTTACAAAATTATTATTATTCTTCTTTTTAAAAACATATAACCTATATACAATAATTGTATGGTCAACATATGAGATGCAAAAGTGAATGTAGAACACATATATGATCAACATACATTCAAAATACAGTTTTTGGTATGAAGGTTTGAACCTTGGTCTCCTTGGAAACCATCCAAGGTTTTTGCCATCCAACTACCATTTTACATTGTAATAAGGTATGTCTAAAATTAGATATACCCACTTACAAGTTAATTTCCACTTTGCAATTTCCACTTTACAATTTGCACTATGCATTTACACTTTGCAATTTCCATTGTGCATTTACACGTGTTATAATTTTCACTTCATAATTATCATTATCCATTTCCACTTTGCAATTTTCATTGTGCATTTCCACTATGCATTTCCATTGATCCATGGAGTTTCAAACTTCAAATGAAAATTTTGTGAATGAACATCAAGAATAACTCAAAATTTTGTGGGAATTTCATAAAACAAAAAATATTTTGTTTGAATCCAATTTATTCCCTCTGGGTCCGTGGTGGCATATAAATAGTAGTGCAATTCAACAAGATTTTTTCACTAAATAGTCATTACAATGGAAATTGATAATCAAATCCATCCCAAGATGTTGTTCCATGTTGGTGTTTCCACTCAACAACTAGTTTGGTGGTCAGCTTTAGTGGAGTAAGACACAATTTTTAGTAATGAAAAATGCCATAATTCTTGATGGACATCACAATAACTAAATATTCATCTTTTTAATAGAAAACCATTGCAAACATATATTATTTCACAAGCCCTACAAGTACCTACCGAAGTTGACCTTACACTAAAAATAATAATAATTTTTTTTTTATTCTTGTGGGCCTTGGATCATGAATACTTTTCTTCATGTTCAATCATAACCCAAAAATTCAGTATGTACACATTTTGATGCATTCAATATTTCTTTTAGACATATGTCATATGGATCTCCTCCAATAAAAATAATAAATGTACAAGGTCAGTAAAAGAATTCTTAAATACTTTCTATCAACTCATTTTTGAATTTTATTACATTCCTAATTTTTTTGATATAGGAACTGTTAAAAGGAACATTAATTTACATGTCTAAATTTTGAATAACATGGGGAATTAAAAAATCCTTGATGTGTTCATTATAAAAAAATATGAAACAAAAATCAAATATTGTACCATTTAAAAATCACACATATTTATTGAGATCACGGTGGTCAAAGAAAATGATAATGTCATATTATTTGTGGTACCACCTTATAACATGTTCCGATATAGTAAATTTATTAGAGTATTAAAATTTGCAAAATCATCACAAGTTAACTCAACATCTTCTATTGATATGCATGTAATGGGAAGAAATATGTAGGTGTGATTGATATGACTCAGCTGATTTTTAGCTTTCTTGAATTTCTTTGATGCAACACTTTGAACTGTGGATTATTGGATCTAGTGGTATTTTGAATATATTTGGAACCTTTGATTGTAAATCTAATCAATAGTTTCAATTTGCATTTTTAATGTTGATCCCCTTTCCATATGCTCTATTTTTTCCTTGTTCTTTGTTTTTTGCACATCTAATTTTGAACCTAGTTCTTATTCTTCTATTTGTTTTATGTTATCTTTGAAACTATTTTTTTACAAGTTAACTTTTAAATTCAAATTATCATTTTCTACATGTTCTACTTTCATTAATAGGTTTGAATTTCCTAGCACCACAACCTTAGGACCTAGGAATTATAAGCAAAGTTGGAACTATTCTTCTACTATGGTTCATAGGGAGGATTTATTTAAAGCTTAAACTAAAAGTAGAAAATGATCTATTCATTTGATGTAAACATTGCTTAAGTTTAAACTTTAATTTGTGTGTGTTTTTTTTTGGAAGGAATGCATATTAGGAATCTTTAAGAACTTTCCTTTGGGGACTAATAAATGTGCTACTTTGGAGGATTCAAAAATATGATGTCTTTTATTGATCCTTGTGCATTGTATCCTTGTTAAGGTTTAGGGTTTATTGATGAACAATTACATGTTTTTTAATGTGAACCTAAGCCCCCATAACCAAACATTCTTTTTTAAAAATTTTATTTACTTATTTTGGTTTTGATTTGTGAAAAAAATCCATCCCACCCTTAAGAATGTGTTAGTCTTTCTTATCACCAAACATTTTTTTCGTATTTTTGGGTTTGGTTTTTTGAAAAAGAGTTCAACCCACCTTTAAAAATAACATTGCCACCATATTTGTTTTCAAGTATGTGCATTACAATGTGTTGGTCCTCTCTTGTCACCAAACATGACTACATATAATACTGAGGCATTTTTTTGGTTATTGTTTTTCCCATGCCCATAACCACACACAATTTTTAAAAAAAATAAGGATAATATAAAAAAGTTAAACACATTTTTCCAGATTAAGCATTGAATCAAAAGGTCACATTAAAATGTTTATGGGAATGAGTGTGACCATTGACTAGCATTGGTTTACACAATAAGGGTGTTGAGTCACCAAATGATGTTTAGTGGGGCACATGTTGACCTTACTGAATTTTACAACAAACTAAAATTAATCACCAAATTATAAAGTTCAGCCTACATACTAGTTTTTCAAAAGTTTTCAATATGCCTAGATGCTTAATAGGATTGAAACTAGTGTTGTTCGGATATATCAAAATTTTTGGATATGAACCCAAATAGTACCCTCATATGCATGTATTCATATCTAGATTTTTGTTTTTCAAATATTCATCCTTATACATATTTGGCATAAAGTGCTCATGCAATAATCGATGGTCGTGCATATTTTGGTGAGAATTGCCCGTACCGCTATGCCTATTCAGGCACTCATGTATGGATGTGTTCGAATATGCATATTATGATATGCATATCCAATGCATAACTGGTGCATTTTGACATATAATTGGTTAGGGTTGGATGGAGATGGAGTTCATAGCGTTTAAGGTTTAGTGTTTTACACTTTGCACTCAAGTTTTGCCAACAAAACTTTAAGTGCAATGTGCAAAATGTCCTCTATTGACTTCATGCTCCTTGTGATTTGTGATATTTTGCAACAAACTTTTGAGTGCAAAGTGTCTTTTCATCTTTTTTGTGTTATCTTCTTGTCTTCTTGTCTTCTTTCCTCTTTGCTTTAAGTGCAACTCTTTAACAATGCATTGTGCATGCATTGTATCCTATGAGGTGAGAATGTGAGTGTTTTCTATGAAGTGAGAATGTGAGCATGGTTTGAGGTATGAATGTTTTTTTGTGAGGTGTGAACATGTGAGGTTAGAAATCTCTTTATGAGTTTAAAGTTTGAGGTTGAAGGTGTGAGGTTGAAGGTTGAAGGTTGAAGGTTTGAAGTTTGAGGTCTCTATGTCAAGTTGAAGGTATAAGGTGTGAAGTTCTTTGTGAAGTCAAAGGTCTAAGGTTGGAATGTGAAGTCGAAGATTGAAGGTATGAGGTATGAGGTTTTTGTGTCAAGTCAAAGGTTTGAGGTCAACGGTTTGAAATGTGAAGCTCTTTGTCAAAGGCTGGAAGTATCTCTATGCGAGGTCAAAGCTTTGAAATCTAAGGTCTAATGAAGTTGGAGGTCTGAACTTTGAACGCTCTCTTTGTGAAGTCTGAAGTTTAAGGTTAGAGTGCTTTCTATGAGGTGTAACATTTGAGCATTCTTTGTGACATTTGACCATTCATCGTTCTTTGTGAAGTATAAAGTTTGAACATTCATGGTTCTTTGTGAAGTCTAAGGTTTGAACATTCAACATTCTTTGTGAAATTTGAACATTTAACATTATGTTTGAGGTTTGAGGCTTATGAAGGTTTATGAAGGTTTGTGAAGCATTGTGAGGTTTGTGAGGCATTATGAATGTGGGTGTGTGAAATTTGAGGTATGAGGTGTGAGTTGTTTAAGTGTGGCCTCTAAGGTTTTCTTGCTCCTTTAGAATTTTGGTGTTCATGATGTTGTTGATGTCCATGGTTGATATTGATGGTTGCTGCATTTGTTGAAACACTCTTCCAATTGGAGCGTCTATAACTTTGGTGGAGATTGTAACAATTTGCTTTGCAACAACACCTTTACATCAACCATTGGCAAGGTAAGTTTTCAAGCTCCTCTCCTAGATTTCCTGTGTTTTGAAATTTTTTGCTTTACATTTTTTACACTGCTTTCCATTTGTCTATGAACCTTTTCCAACTAAATTGTGAGCTTCCATGCATTGTCCTGAATTTTTATTTATTTTTTGCACTTTGTTGGTTTTTTAAGGTTAGGTTATAGTTTTTATTCTGCAGCCTTGAATGATGGTGAAGATGATGATGTGCAATTGGTTGAATCCATTGGTGGTATTGATGGAGACCACCAATACCAAAAGCATACCCTAATTTCCCTAAAGTTTCAGTTTTGATTTTATTAAATTTTGAATGACAAAATTGTTTAATATTTAGTAACTCTCACACTGTATGTCTAAACATTAACAAACCATGGTGCATCCATTCTCATCAAGGCCTTTCCAACATATCGAAAACTCTTTGCACGTTTGGACAATGTCAATGGAGGGCACCTTATATGATTTAATCAAGCATTAGTAGCAAGTAAAGGTGGGCATTTCACTTTTTGAAATTTTCATGTTACTTCTGTTTTTTTTTAAATTACTATGAAATCCAAGGGGTACCTAGTTGGTACTTGCTGGTTATCATGGTAAAAATAATTTAAAAGCAAGATGCGAGTCAAGTTTTACACTCCCTCAAGCTGGGCCATTGCTAAGATAATTGACAATTGACTACCACCTTGAGGACTCATTATTTCATGAACGTCTCAAGCTCTAGGGTGTTTCCCTACACCAAGAGTGCAAGGAGGGGTGATGTGGTTTAGAAGATCTCAACTTGACAAACAAACAAACTACATTCCTTAACGGATGGATTACCTCAGCAATTTGAGAAAGAACAAAAGGACCCATCCTCACAACAGACTTCTACACAAGTTATGTTTTGAACAATTTCAAAGTTTCAAATTCTCAAAAATGACTCTATGATGCTTTAAATGCATAATTTCCTCAAAAGGCTTTTACCTCAAGTAAAGTAGAAAAACAAAAATCGGCATTAAAAAGATCAACAATAAATGCACACTCTGAATCATGAAACTATTTAATATCTAGATCTATGAATTATTTTGAAAGCCACTGTGGCTCCTTGTCATGCCAGGCTTTGTTATTGATTACATTAGGCTAGTTGGTGTCCCAGTCTGTACTCTGTCTGTATATAGTCTGTAATAATTCAATGTTGCCCTTGAATTCAACTATTTTCAAATTTTCAATTAAGATTCTGCAATTCGCTTTATATACAAAGTAATGGAAGGAGAAGAAAACAAGCAAAGTTGACATTATAGCTACAGACAAAAGTTGGGTGGGTGGTATCTCAGAACACAGGCCAGTTATAGCCTTGGATCCCTGCAGGCTATATGCACCAAAAGATGGCATCTTGACCTTACAAACATGCTTTTGTGGGACAATTTTGCACCATTCATTTTCAGTCGGTAAAGGAGACACTCATGACCCATGCTTTCTCAGAACAATTTTTTTCCACTGTCCATTTTCAGTCAGTACATAAGACATCAATAAAGCTCTTGATGAACGACTTAAACATAACCTCAAAACATATAATACAAGCAGATGGATAACATTTTCTAAGGCACCCAATTGTCGTTTGCTCATGACTTGCTTGCTTTAAATCCAAGGCATGTGGTTGAGCCTGTTGCCTCAAAACATATAATACAAGCAGATGGATAACATTTTCTAAGGCACCCAATTGTCGCTTGCTCATGACTTGCTCGCTTAAATCCAAGACATGTGGTTGAGCCTGTTGCCATGCCAAATTGTCGAAAGGTGTGGTAAAGTTATTCTTCACATGCCCAATTGTTCTAAAGGTTGGGCTAACTTCACCAGATACATGTGGTAGTGCGTCAATTGGTGGTCCATTAAGTCCTTTTGGCAGCCATTGATTTCTATAGTTGTAAGGACTTTGTGAACATGTGGCCCAAATTATGACAGTTTGTAGTGTACACCATTGTCCCATATTTTTGTCTTCCTAATCTCCCGGGCTAAAGTGGCAGGTAAAAGCCCAAAGTCCAGGTGTTACAAGAATAAGTGGTATACAAACTCGGGTTATGCCCTGGTTGGACCAAATGCCTTACCATACATTAAGCCCACAAAGAATTTTTTTTCCTGTTTTTCATTTTACAGTTCTTTTATGGCATGAAAACTTTTCATTTCATCTTTGTCAATCAACAAATTACTCAGAACTTCACAATTCAAAAAAAATCAACAAAAGATACTTTACGCTTTAGTAAGATTCATGAAATTTAGAAATTTAAAAGTTCATTATTTTGAGAAAGGAATCCCTTTTTCGGAATTTCGTGGATTTTTTGAGCCTGGAATATTGCCCTTGGCCAGGCACTCACACCCAGGAAGAGCCTCAAAAGGATTCCTTACCCTATCCATTCCAGTCTCAAAGACTGAGGTTGGATCTGGTATTCCCACATCAGATCTGCTCAGTTCCTGAACACATACAGAAAGTAAAGAAATATCAAAAGAACAGGGGAGAATTTATTTTTCATTTTTAAAACTAAAACAAGAAGCCAAAAAAAGACCCTACTCTTATAAGGAAAAACATTTTAAAATATAATATTCTTCCTTGAAAACAGAAGATACTTCTCTTGAAGTGGAGTGAATCTTGGCTTTTAAAAGGTCACTTCTAAATACACTATGAAAATTCTAGAGCTGCTTTATTAAAGGTGAAATGAACTCTGATGCCCTAGCCAGCAATTTCATTAAAAAAATTTAGTAATACCCGCTTCCTCCTATCATAGTATTAATAGTATTTTTTGACAAGGCTGACTTGAGAGGCACTTATTTTTTAAACGCCCTGCTTTGAAGTTGTTATCCTGCACCTAATTATTTTGAACGTGGATGTTGAAAATTTGATGTCCTGCTTGAAATTTGCTACACCAAACAATGTTAGGTTGAGGAAGCAATGACATTTTTTTTAATATGATGTTGAGCATTAAATCCTTTGTATCTACCAAGTTGATCAGTACTGAATTGTCCACCACATCAAAGTTCATGGATGTATAAGAAAATTTTAAATAGGGATTAAGTCATAGTCGACCATGGTGTGTCTAATGGCATCTTTCCATTGTGAAGCTGCACATTACCTCAGCAAAAAGAAAAGGCGGGCTGGGAATCCTACAAAGGTTTTTCTTGGGGGGTAAAATCACATAAAGTCATCAAGAAAGGTCAATTAGCCATATTTAGACCATAGCTTCAAAGATGGCGTCAGAAATATAGTAGGGTTCCATAGAAATTCTACTTTGCTCTCCGACCTGGTGCCAAACTTGGCGCCACCCTACCTTTTGGAGCATCCCAAGTCCACAAAAATTCTACTTTGCTCTCTGACCTGTAGCCAAACTTGGCCCCATCCTCTTCTGGAGCATCACAAGTCCACATACCTCACAAATTTGAAAAACAAAACCCCTGCTTCACCTCGGGAAGCTTGACTTACCAACCATGGATTCAGATCTAGTGAAATATGAAAAACAAAACCCCTGCTTCACCTCAGGAAGCTTGACTTACCAACCATGGATTCAGATCTAGTGAAATATGAAAAACAAAACCCCTGCTTCACCTCTGGAAGCTTGACTTCCCTGAGGATGGCTTCAGATCCACGAGACACTAAATACCCCCATCAAGCTCTGTTGGACACTTGTTTTTCTTGTCTTCTTGCACATGTTTTTAGGCCCTGCATGGTTCTGCATAAAACCACACATCACAGTTCTACATGTTATTTTTATTCTGCAAAAGAACATAACATTGTTCTTTTTAATTAGTAACTACAGTAAACCCGTTTTATAATCATACCTTTAGTGAACACTTTTTTTTGTGACACCAACAAATTGTGATTTAAATGTGTATAGTCACATTCCATATAAACCCTTATCAGATTGTGACTATAGGCAATCAAAATTTTACAAAACAACCTTTTTATGTTAGAATAAAGGTGTCAATTGATTAAATTTCTTATATAAATTATTCTACGTTTTACTATGCATTATTAAGTTTTAAGAAAGTTATGATTTTTTATTTTTTTAATGTGATGATTTACATCAAGTTTGAGCTCCTAAATTATTACCTTGTGTATTTTGTCAATTAGATTTTTTAAATTATTATTATTATTATTATTTAGCAAGTTCGCATATCTTTTGCTTGTCTACATTAGAAAGTTGCTTTTGTTTTCTCTTGAACTAGATTCATTTTTGTTAACTTGCACAAATTAACACAAAACAACACTAACATTGTCAAACTACAACCAACAAAACCCTAATATTTATTCTAAATTTTCCCCATTATAATCGCATTTTTCAAAAAAAAAAAATTGCAAATATTTTGTGCTACTAACGAGTGTGATAGTGATTTTAAAGAGTGGTGTTTCTTACTAAAAATTGTGTGACAAAAACAAGAATGTGACTAAAACGGGGTGATTATAAACGGGGTTTACTGTATTTTATATTTTAAATACAGCTCAGCGGACACTAAACTTAATCCTTCCAGGTGTAAATCATGCCACAGACCACTGGCATAGATTCAAGCAGTGAGGAGAAAGTGCTTTCTTTTCTATTTCTATAACTTCCACAGTGCTCGATGAGGGTATTTAGCATCTTGATTCAAATCCTCCAGCTCTGCCTAGCTGCACCTTCTGCATAGACTATAATGCCGATGGAAACAAACGGACCTTATCGACCCCTTCAGCTGTACCTTCAACTTCAAAATTTAATGCTACTGCAAAGCAACTGGATCATTCAAAGCTGAAGGTGCAGTTACTTAGTGGAAAAACGACCTTATTGCCTCATGATACATGTAGTAGGTACTCCAATTGGGTGGGCTCTGTCCTCTAGCTATTTATATTTAGAGCTCTAAGAGCTTGGGTATTTATTTGTTGGTTATATTAATTAGTTATGGGTGTGCCCAAAGTCATTTTTCCTTTGGCCCTCGGGCCTCTTTGATTGTTCCATATATATATATATATATATAACTCTCTCAAAAATCTATCTATGAAGTTTACCAGGGTTTCATCAAGAGGGTTTGTTTGTTTGTCATGTTGAGATCTTCCAAACCACAATGCCTCTATAATTCCCCGATAATGGTGGAGAGAGAATTATTGAATATTGAAACATTATCAAACCAGATTATGCACCCTTACGCAATAACATCGTCACCATTACAGGGGAATTTGGTTGCATTCTTGCTGTTGTTGGAATGCCTTTAGTGAGTAGATTTAATGAGGTGATTTGAAAAAAATTAGACTTATAGTGCTGAAGATATTGAATTTTGAGTAGTTTTTTTTCATTGGAAATTCAATTAAATCACAAAAAGTGATTTTTGAGGGACAAATAAATTGGGTAACCAGTTCATTCTTGAGCCAACAGCACAAGCTACTTCGCTAGAAGATGTAGCCTTTCCTTTTGGTTTAGCTATGTAGGTTAACTTGTTAGTTGTTACATGGGTAAAATTTTACAAAAAAGACATGGGATGATGCACAGTGCTATTGGGAACAATTAGGGGAGCACTTGAGAACTTGAGAGACATATAGGGAACATAATTGGGAATAATTGGAAACTGGTGAAAATACATTAGGAACATGGTGGGAACATCAAATCCAAAGAAAATCTACCTCCCATGGGGGAGGTCTAATTGAGAATCCCTTCCCCATCACACTAGGGAGGTCATTGTATTATTTCAAGTTTTATGCATCTTTGTTAAACTACTTCACAAGAGTGACATCACAAAATTACATGAACATCTTTTCAGCTCGTAGTGCTTAATTTTTCCCTTTCTATGTTCAACTTAACTAGACCACACCCAACCATCTTATGATTATTTCAACCAAGGCTCTTAACTTTAGAGTCCATATGAGATTTGGTGCATCCACCCTAAATAAGCTACACAATGAAGTTTTAGGAAACCAATTCAAAGTGACATGGGTTATCACATGATTGGGAATTTCATTTGTCATTGATCATGACATAATCAAGATTGTCATAGTCTTTCCCATCGTTTTATTCATGAGGTTTTTATTGGAAGGCTACAATATAAGTCTTCCATTTGTTGTAACACAATTGGAGATTTGGAAGCATGTGCCTTGGAAGAACTTTCATAATGGTGGTCTTTTTTTGCCTATAATTCACCAAAAAATGCATGTTTTGAAATCATTGAAACCAATGCATGGAGATCCTAGAATTCCCATTACAACATTCATTTTTGGGTAACACACCAATGTAATTTTTTTAAGGTGGCTTCTACCTATCAACACCATAGAAAAAATGGGGATAGTTTGTTTTACTTGCTAAAAGCATTTTGACTACATGGCAAAAATTAAAAGTAGTTGTGTGCTTACTAAAGTGAAAAATTTAGCCATCAAGTGGCAATATATTTATTTCATGGGTGGAAGTTCCTAGCTCCACTTCAAAAGTTAACAAAAAAACATATGGTGATACAAGCAAATTTGGTGCATGAAATTTGGGACCTTAAACACTTGATCTCTCACATTATCTATTTTGGAACTCATAAGATTAAATGCTATGATGTACACAAAATAGTCAAAACTAGATGTACATAAACTACTAAATTTATTGCAACATGAAATTCATTTATTTTAAAATTTTGTATTTACTTTACTTGAGCTTTAAAAAAAAAGTTAAGAAAATCATGAATATCAAATTGCTTCATATTTGGTGGTTTGAGTAAATAACACTAATTACATTATAATTTTTTTTGAAAACACCCTATTTGATAATAATTACATCATTTTTTATAAATTCAAAAGTCCTATTTCAATTTTATGGATAAATAAGTTCAACATTTGAGGCATTTACATTTTTAATTGAAGAAAATTTTACAACCTACAAGCATCATAATAATCACCATTATTATAAAATGATGTACAATCAAAGATTTAAATATAATTTAGATATAAGCTTCATGATTTAAAAAGAAAATGAAATTTTTTTTGATGAAAGATTGTTTTTGTACATGTATACATTGATATGCAAATTTCATTGATAAATTTGAACTAAATCAGATATTTCTTAGTCCTTTTGTCAAAACAACCATTTTATGACAAGCAATTAATTGTTACAAATGTATTCCACAAGACTATTGCATCATTCTTATTTATGCTTATTTTTCAACATAATGATAGATTAAGATGTGAAACACTTTTTTCACATTTTAACCATAAACCTTTTTCAATCAAGTGTCCATATCATTCAATTTTTGCTTGCAATGAAAACTATAAGACTATAATAGTTTTTTCGTGTGCATCATATCAAGGAAACACCTAAAAACAAAGATGCAAGATAAAGTTATTGAAGATAAAGTTATTGACCGATGTTAGTAGGTTCCCCAATTGAAGTGTCAAACTAAAGAGGTTTAGGTTTTAGTTATTATGATTTGGACTTGAATTAACACCCTTTTGGTGGAACCAACGTAAGAACCAAACCATGAAATTAGCCTTTTTTTTGTTAGATCCAAAACTAAAACCAAAACCTTTAAAAGAAATCATGAGCATATTCATGTTTTTAATGTAAGCAAGCTTGTTTTTTCTTGAAAAGTTGACAAGTAGGCTAAATTCTATAAGTACTTGATTGGTTTTAATTAATTATAAAATTCCATACTTATATAATCCCCACTTTTAATTAGTTGCAAGACTTTGTACCTCTACAATCTCTAATTTGGGGGACTGTGTAAGGTGTACAATATGGAACTAAACCTGGTTTTCAAATTGGGCTTGAAGGTTCGTGGTTTTGAAAACAATGTGCCAAAACCAAAATCAAAGGTTTAGAAATTTGAAAAATTGGGCTCAAACTTGCACTTGAAGAACTTGCCAAAAAGGTTTTTAATGTCAAAACTAAAATCAAATGTTTTCTTAAAATAAGAAGAATTGACCAACAATCATATTGACCATTTGTGTTTTTCATCAACATGTTAGAACTTGGAGTATAATAAACCTTGATGCTCCAAATTTCTCCTGTCACTATCCATCTACATGTTGTTTGCATAATTAGTCTCTTCCCCATCACTAATCATATTGAAATTTAAAGCTGCTAAGTTGTTGAAACACTCACAAAGTTACCCACAAAATTCATGAACATTTAGCTTTGCATAATAATGGTCCAAATACTTGGTCCCCTAAACAAAAACTTCTCATTCAATCCTACATGACTATATCAGATCCAAACTCTAAACACCTTACAAGAAGTTAACATTTTTCAATAGAAAAATGTGGTACCTAACTATTAGCACGTGTAACATCAACCATGCAAAGTGATGACGCAGTCACTTGGAATATGAGGAATTAAGAAACCTAACTTTATTGGTGTGGATTGGAAGATAAAGCAACTAACGACAAGGTCCTTAAAATAGAAGGAAAACCCTTTGGTGCTTTGTTGGCTATATAATGGTGTTACATATTATCAAGTTGTTACTGGATGTATTAAGATAAAAACATAATGTGATAGACTGGACTAAGAGTTGGAATTGGCAAATGACTGAAGTTCTCCAAATGATTGAAGTCTTACCCCATGGTCAATCATAGAAGAATTGGTCCATGCAGAAGCAGCAAGAAAGACCTTCATGATGAAACCCAACAACTTCAAGACGATAGAAGCAGTGCGTTGGTTGATGCAAAATGGCAGGATCAACACCAATTACCAAATTTATAATGCCAATGTAAGGATGCAAACGTATCTTAAGAAAAGTCACAACATGACATAACTTGTTCTATGTTGAGGAATATCATAATAAGGCATTACAAATTAGGTGTTGGTTCGTTATGCATCATAACTTGTTCTATGTTGAGGAATATCATAATAAGGCATTGCAAATTAGGTATTGGTTCGTTATGCAGGACATTAAAACCCCCCTACAAGCTTTGCAGGTGTCATTGTCATGTCATGTGCAGCACCTGCATGGTTTTAATATACAATTGGAGTGATGTCAATATAAAAACCATCTGGAGAAATCAAATTAAGATACACTTCAGCGAATGCAGCTTGAACTAGGGCATTCATTTGAGGTATGGTCTGTGAAACAAATGGCCATGGGTTCAAAACTGTCAAAGGACGAAACCTATAGAACCAAACTTTCTGTTTTGTAAAACAGTACATGTTTCATCATGCAGAATGTGCATGCACTTGAACTGCACAGGGCGCTGTGCTAACACCCACAATGTTCATAGGGGGGTGTCGCTGAACTGCGCAGGGCACTGCACTAACATTCGCACTGTTTCTAAGGGGCTGTTTTAATGTCCTCTTTTTGTTATCTTGAGTCAAAACTATGCTAGAGTCTATAGTTAGGCTTAAGGTCACAAATACCATAAATAATCAGGTTGCTAGTTGCTACCTACCTCTTTAAGTGTTTTCAGCCATTTAGCTATCTAGTTTTAGAAGTCGATAAGAACAGCCACGTTACAGACAACAGCCCAGGAAACTTGTTCCGCCGTGTCCCTTGGAAGGGCCCCAGGGGAGCGAGTCTCAAGTTGCATAGATTTATTTGGACAGGAAGGACAAGTAAGTCGCTCTAAGGTAAACCTAAAGCAAGAGTTATTCTCCCGAGACCTTTCGAGGGGCCCCAGGGAAAGGGTCTTATTTTTACATTGATATAATTGGATTCGAAGGTTCTTTAGGTCCATCAAAAAAGATTAGTAAAGTCGCCTCTACGGTGAAAACCTAAGTAAAGGCCCAAACTCGATTGCAGCACACGCAATCGCCAGAGACTTCAAGCGAACTCAGTATCTACCTACTTCAAGCGGGCCTTAGTTTCAGCAGAACGTTGAACATGCCCGTACCAACTTTGTGGGTGTCATGGGACATGTACTAATAAAAGAATCACTAATATTGACACTTGCACATGCGTCCATTATGCAAAGTATTAATGGGGTGCAAAATTCAAAGCATATGCTGACAGATTGCTCACTAAAGCCTACAAGGACCTGGAAATTAGACAACAGCTGCAGTTGGTGATTTACGCAATATTTGTTTACAGTTGTCGGTATTAACTCTTTGATTCTCCAAGAAGATATCATGCCAGGAATCGAGATATATTATGACATCTCTTTTGACACCAGCCCCAGCTTTTAAGATGCCATTGTTTGGACTATGCAACCTTTAGTGAGCTTCACGCTAACGTTATTAGTAAATTACAAATAGCATCGAAATAAATTATTGGTTTCATATCATCTACAAGTCAGAGTACGGCATAAGGGGAAGACATCTTGGGCAGTTTCTTAATAGAGGGCCCCTGAGACTCTAAAAAGGGCCCAGCCCAAGTTGGAGGTACCGCAACAAGATGCATCCCTTAGGTAAGTAAACGCCTCCCACTTGAGTAAAACTTTTGGAGAAATTTATTTCATTCTGAGCTTATAATTGCTTCTAGCGGATATGGATAAACCAACTATCCATATCTGAGAAATTAAATACCGCTAAGCAATGGATATGAATATTATTATCATATAACTACATTCAGATATCCATAGAGATTGATTAGTTTTAATTGTGATAAGCTCCATCAGACATATATACATATATAATGGTGGATATTGAAACTAACTACATCCATATCTGGGTACCATCCAGATTCATATCTGCATTTTACTGTGCGACCAGACAACACTAGTTTAGATTCGATAATTAGAGTAGGCACATTGGACCAGGCATTCTCAGCATAAATCATGAAAGATTTTTTGTTCAAAATTTGCTGGAAGGTGTAACATGTGATCAGTGAACAGGTCTTTCAACTGGAAGGATTCTTCTATGTGGAGAAGAGTTTTCAAATACAAAAACGAAAGATTTAACCATGGCATCAATTGTCTACACATTTCAGCATCTTAAAGTTCCAAATCCTCCCAAAAAGCAAAACTTTGAGAAGGGCATTTCTGGGAGAGAATGAAGGGTTGGGTCACATCAGAACGTGAGAACATCACAAGAGATATTCCCAGCAAGCATTACGTGCAAGCAACAGTTACTCATTTTTCAAAGCAATGGGATTAGGTGTCCCCACTCTCCACATGCATGTATGCAATGAGCTATGGCCTCAGGTACATGAATTTGTTACCTTCATGTAAACCTTGGACATTTTTCTCAGTGTTATTTCAGGCCTTAAATGGGGCAAGTGCCCCTATCTGGGGCAATAGGGTAGATAGGCTGGTGAGTGAACACTTAAGAACTCAAAGGAGGTCAAATCCTCACACACTGTTCCTCTGCTTCTGAAGCTCAAAACACATTTGTAACTCTCCACCTAGCCCTTCCAATGTCAATGTGGGGTGTTTAGTGTCAGGGAATTCAGTGTTTGATGATGGATGAATTAAAAACAGATTAGGATTTTGTGCTTAAAATCTTTGATTGTTGTGTCTTTGGAATACAAAAACGTTTTGTAAAGCCCTCTTTGGTGCACTCATCAGGTTTAAATCACTCAAACCAGGCTAAAAATTAGGAAAATATGGAGCTGGGATTAGAGAGGGCTCCAGAGCTTTTTTTTCAAAATGTTTGAAGCAAATTATCACTCATCCTTTTCCTATGTTTTCTGCATTGCTCCTTTACTTCTCATACTCAATGAACATTTGTAGCCCTCCAGTTTGCATGTCCGATGACATAAAAATCACTCAAATTGGTTAAAGAATGATGAAATTATTGAAAAATGTTTGGTGATAGGTACATGTTTGATGATGGGTGGTTCTACCGTAACAATCCCTGGAACAAAGATTTTTAGAAAAAGGTCCTGAACATTTCAATCCCATGTTTTGACAGGATGCAGTGGCAAGTAACTGTGGGGGTTCTAATAAGGTGCCCTTGCACTACATCATCCATGTGCTTAGTATGTGATTCGTTTATATTTTACCAGCAAAAGACCCCAGCCGCAATTATATGTTGGTTTTACACATGGTGTTGAAGGACATTTTAAACCCGTATGAACATTGCAGGTGTATGTTCCGCATTTTTGTCCGGGTTCAGGGCTCAAAACTGCAATTGCCTCTTGGAAAAACAAGTGGCTCATCAGATAATGGCTGGTGCCTCTTCTGGCAATGTCCAAACCAGCAAAAGTTAAAATAAGAAAATGTTCCACCA
>Ga0116229_10001762_pt1 | contig 34469 bp, 29 predicted proteins | sample S1TSphgellanicum_3_FD_87313 | JGI IMG/M metagenome (GOLD analysis project Ga0116229, IMG submission 87313) | Host-associated microbial communities from peat moss isolated from Minnesota, USA - S1T2_Fc - Sphagnum magellanicum MG | ecosystem: Host-associated > Plants > Peat moss > Unclassified...
AAAGAAAGGCGTGAGTAACGGCTTAGGACCATGGTAAAGTAAAATCGTGAGGTCAAAGGGAAAAAATTGAGGGTGTAAGTAAAGTTGTTGGGGGAAAATGGAAGAGGTGATAAGGGTTTTTCCTTCACCTTCCAATGGCCACCAAGCTTGGAACCTTCCAATGGCCACCTAGCTTGGAACATTCCATTGGCCACCAAGCATGGAACATTCCAATGGCCACCAAGCTTGGAACATTCCATTGGCCACCAAGCTTTGGATCCACCTTCACCTCCCTTCTCCTTTTCTTTAAAAGGCGGATTTAGATGATTGGGAGCTTTCTTTGCCTCGGGGATAATTTTCATGTAATCTTGAACACTTGTTTCACAAGCTTCTTGAAGAGTAAAATAATGTTTAGTGTTGGTAGAGGGAAGAAGGAAGAAAAATAGAATAAAAATCTAGTGATAGTGTTAGAAGGTTGGAACTCTAGAGAAATCTCAAAAACCCTCTCGAGTTTCATAGCATAACTTTTTACTAGTTTAGTTGCAAATCTTGAAAATTGGTAGCAAGTTATGCCTTGTTGTTAGCTTTCTAGAGAGCTATGGCAAGCCAGATTTGAACAATCTATGTGTGAGAAACAACATTTTAAATGACTAGTGGTCTGCAGCAAGGATTAATCATCACCTTTGTAAAACCCTCTCGGGTTTGGTAGTATAACTCCTTACTGTCGTAGCTACAGATCTTAAGATTTGGTAAGTTGGTGCGCCTTGTTGTTAGCTTTCTAGAGAGCTATGGCAAGCTAGATTTGAACAATCTATGTGTGAGAAAAAACATTTTAAGTGATTAGTGGTTTGCAGCAAGGTTGAACATGGTGTTAAATCCTTAAACATTGGTTTGGATGAATAACAATTTGGCATAAAGTCCTAGAACGTGTAGTGTGTGGGCTTGAAAAAATATATCTATCAGTTTTAATCATAAATTATGCATAGGAGGTAGGTTACTTGATTTCAACTACAAACGCAACTTAACATTTAGAATTGCACTAGCATTCTTTCCTTTGCCAGTAGCATTTGTGCTTGCAAGCATAATCACCTTGTAGAACCGGGAGTAGAGGGACGAAAAGTCACCTCACAGTCGTGCTCAAGTCAAGGCAACTAAGAGGACGAGAACGGGAGTACCTAGTTAAATGGAAAGGATACCATTCGATAGAAGCTTCTTGGGTGAATGAATCCGACATGGAACATGCCTAAGAAGCCATAGAAGAGTTCCACACTAGATCAGCAAGGAAGAAAAGACGTAGAGTGTGATGAGGACATCACCCTTTTTTTTAGTGGGGCAGAATGTCACATAAAATGTACCACATCAAGTTGCAAGGGAAATAAAGGCTTTAAAACTTCCAAGAGATTGTATCATGAGAAAATTGTATAAGGCAAATAGAATTGTAAAGTGACATGGGACAAATGGAACTTTCTTGCGTAGGCCCAAATCAAAATCGGACTCCTACTTTGGGGTTGAAGAAACTTGGCCCCAAAAGAGGAGGCAAGCAAGGTGAGCTTGCGGGGACATGCACATGCCTTAAGTGCATCCCAAAGGGTTGGTTGGTAGTGTGGCCAACGCGGGAAGTCATGACCCCACTCGCATACTTTAAGTGTAGTTTGGGACTTGGGTTTGGCAAACCCAAGTGTTGCTTCTCGTACCTTGATAAGTAAACCTTTTAGTTAAGGCTTTGTTGTTGTGACCAAGGCGCAAGATAGGAAAAGGAGACATGTCAAGTTAGCTTAGGTCAAGAGTAGACTTGACTTAAGTTCCTCATGAGGGGAAGAATGAAAAAGTTCCTTCCAAATGAGGAGCTTCGTCAAATTAGGCTAGTTTAGTCCTCTTTTGACAAAGCCTTGGAAGAGGGTTTTCTACAAGACCCTCTTGGACTTGTCAAGAAAGTGTTGGAATTGTGGGGACGCCTAAGTTAACTTGAGACAAGGTCCAAGCCGCAAAAGTCGGCAAATGGACAAGGATCCAAAAAGAAAACAATTGCAATTGTGCGAAGGAAAATTTTAAGTGTCAATGAGGACATTGACCTTTTCTTCTAGTGGGGGAGAGTGTTGCAACCCCACTTTGGGGCTAAGTGTGAGAATGCAACTCACACTCCCAAAAGTGGGAAAATGGAGTCCTCCGAGACTCCCAAAAACTCAAAAGACTATTAGAGGGGTCAAATCTCCTTGCCTTGTTGCGTTATTTATATTAATGAAAACATCTTGAAGCGTAGATGTCCAAAATGGCCTCGCATTGCCCATTTAGACATTTGCAGCCCAAGTTATGGGCAAAAGAAGCGCCGGGAGTCAAACTGGCAGTTTGACTCCCGACCACTAAAAGTCAGGAATTGACCTCTTATCGACATTGCCTCAAGGAATGCGACACGGAGTTGGAAAGCTCTTGACGAGAGCTACAACTTTGGTTTAGAGCTTGTCCCAATCCAAGTTTGGGGCGAGGAGCTATGACCGTCCAAAGTCTCGGGACTCCAACCCGGGACAGTTTCGGGACTCCAACTTGGGAGACCCAGGAAAAAGAGTCATTTAGATGTAGCCTCGGCGGAGAGTTGCAGAGTATACTATATGGGGGAAGGTGGTGGCTTCCCCCAAGTCCGGGCTGTGGTGAATCAAGTAGCCCAAGTTGCCCGTGGCTTGTCCCAACACCCAAGGGTGTTCCCGAATGCTAACTAACCCTTTGTGGTTGGTGTTTGGATGCAGATTCAAGCTTGATCTTCTAGTCCATCTTCCTAGTCTAATCCCGAGACTTCTAGCACGCCCCTCTACCCCTCTTCAGTGTTGGAAGTCGGGAGCGCCTTTCAAGTCCCAACTTTTCGCAACTCAACATAGTTGGACCCTCAAGTGGGTTCAACCCGGGACTTGGGAGTGCGTCACTAATGATGAGAACATCATGTGTTTTAAAATCATTAATTGCATGAAAATAAAAAAGTAACAAAACCATAAAATAAATTCAATCCCCTTGAACTCCAAATGTGAAAGACAAATTCATATCATATTTCTGTTCACCCATTTTCCAACAACATTTAGACAATGTAACAAATTATCACAAAACCATTCAAGGTCAACATAATTAGTTGGGACAAACAAACGACAATGAAATGATCTTGAATTATAAAAATTGGGCTTGATTTTAAATCGTCCCATTCTACTAGCGTTGGCCTTAAATATAGTTTTGTAACCTCACAACCTAATCACATAATGTTGCAACCCTAACATTGGGTTTGTAACTAGGTGTGGAGTGCAAAGGCCCATGAGGCTAAGAGAGTGTGTTCAGGTGTGAAACACACTTTCATGAATGGGGGAGAGTGCAATGGATGGAATCTAATGATTCCTAAGTGCCCTCCCACTTTGGGAATTGCACTCATGCAAGAGTTGTGAATGTTTAGAACATTGGTTGGAAAGGCAAACAAGCATCAAATTGGGCCACCATGACACCATTAGAAATTATTGAAGCTTAGATGCTTCAATTATCCTTGCATTGTTCATTTAAACCTAATTTGCATGAGTTATGATAAAAAGAAGGGGGCGGGAGTCAAATTGAAAATTTGACCTTCAACCACAAACCCCTTGAAAGCAAGGGTTAAATGAGGTGCAATTGAGGTGTGTTATACACCATCGAAAAGATCTTTTTTAGAGTTATAAGATATTGCCGTTGTATTTTCAAAAAGCTTTGATTTTAGAAAGATATGAGTGTCCAAAGTTTTGGGACAACAAGAATCCCAGTTTTGGGACTCTCACTTGGGAATCCCGAAGAAAAATGACATTTGGATGTAGTCCCCATGGAGAGGCACAAAGTATATTGTAGGGAAGGGAGTGGTGCCTCCTCCCAAAGGTTGCAAGCTGTGTAAAGCTTGTCCTTGAAGTTCTCCTTGCTAAGTCTGTCACACCACTTTCATTCAACTTACATTAACTGCCTTCTTTTCTTGGTTGTGCAAGTTGACCTCATTTTGAACTCTCACTTGTGAGTTTGTCGTAGTTTCATCCTGGAGTTTCAACATGCCCTCCTACCCCCAAAGTGCTACAAGTTAGGGAGAATGCCCCAATTCTTTTCTTTTTCCGATGCTTCACTTTGGGACCCACATTTGGGTCGCTTAAGGGGTTTGGGGGCACGTCACATAATGTATCAAATACCTACCCATAAAATTTAACTGAAGCATATAAAATTTTGTTATGTTATTTTTCAACTTTGATATGTTTAATCATAAATTAAATTTGGCACATGAAAGGCAAATGGAGATATTAACCATCACTACCATAAATTACTGCAATTTTTTCTACACTTTCTACTCCATCACTTTCCCTTCCACTAGGCACATCAATAACCAAATTTGTTACAACAACTATAATACCTCCTATAATCACAAGAGGTTGAATTGATTTATCAATGGAAATTGGAGCTCGCAAACTTACACATGCATTAAATGTTTTTAACCTAAATGAGTCAAACTCAATAGGGTCAATTTGAACTTTATTTATTATTCATTTCCCATGAGGTTCCTTCTTCACAACTATTTTCCATCCTTTTTCCTAAGGGTCACCAGAAAAAAAACTTGATCTATATGTAATGGGAAAGCAAATGATTGGTCTAAAATGGGAATTAAGGACCCAAAGTTTACAAGAGTGAAACCATATTCATCTCTCTTCATCGTTACAATATTTCAATGTAATTAGCTTTCACCTAAAGGTTGCACAACAAAACAATAAGGTTTAGTACCCGATGATTCAATTCTAGAATCGCTTCAACCCATCCCACATATTCCAATTTTGCAACCATTGTTCTCTAGTCAATTAGTCTTGACATGCATTCAAAAATTGTTGTCACACCATTATCATGTGTTGTCAAATGTTCTTCAGCACTTGAAACCCAAATTTGTTACCAAATGCCCACATTGCTCTATAAGTCTTAGCCTCAAGTGTAGGCGGCATGGATACATGCACCACATCTTTCAAATTTATCCCCTTCCTTGATTGCTATATTAATTATTGAACTTTTTATCCATTATAAAAATGGGGGCATTTCTCTAAGGTGATCTGGGGGAACACATGAACCCTTGCTTGAGATCAACCTAAGGCATATTTGAATTCACTCCTCTTTCAATTTTGTGTTTGTACTTCTTCCGCATATTTCCTGCCACAATTTTCATTGCCAACTTAATTCAGCTAAATGAACTTTGAAACAATGTCATGACAAATTATTAAATTTTCAATCAAAGTTAGTTATTTTATTAATTTTTATACAATTTGTGTTTATGGTAAAGGATTGTAGTAGCATATATGCTGAGAAATCTAAATTTGACATCATTATGGAAAAGGTACATGCGCGATGTTGACATCAAGTCCACATTTTGTGGCACAAATGAATGTGCCATATCCTGGAAGTCTGCACTCATGATTTGTGTATGCCCATTTCCTTGAAGCACTTCATCATTCATACAAGCATATTTTTTCTCATCCCAAAGTCTTCAACTTATGGCTGCAAAGTCTTGTGCAAAACCCTAATGCTTCTTCTAGTGCATAGTCTTCTACCATGTTCCCTTTTGATTTTGCTTTATTTTTCACAAATCCTTTTAAGGGTTTTGAGGTAACATTCAATAGGGTACATCCACCTTGTGTGGACTGGACTGCATAGTTCTAATTATTCCACTAAATAGATCAAGAGGTGTGTTATAACATCAAAGAATGAAGGAGGGAATTCTCATTCCAACAACAACAATGTTAATGCCACATCTTGTTTAAGATCCCCCATTGTGGCCAAGTCCACAATTTTTGAACACAACTCTTTGAAAACTCGTGATAGATGAATAAGGGCCATTCTATAATCCTTTGTTAGGAGATTCCATAAGCACAAAAGCAAGATCTCTTGCATCACCACATGATAATCATGTGACTTCATCCCCTTCATCTCCATGTAATTCTCTTTCTTAATGAATACACATAATGAGATGGTGTTTTTAAGTTGCCAACAATTAATACGAATTACCTTTTTTTTTCCTTCATATGTCAACACAAATGATCTTGTAGGTTTAATCATCCTATCCGTAACCTCTTGTAGCCATAGATGTGGACATATGCCACATTCTTTGAAGTCTTCCTAAACTATTGGCATTCCTTTGCACCAAACATTATCTTCATGACATTTTCACATGGATTATTTTCATAGTGCATCACATCCAAAGTGTTGCAAATTATCAAACCCTAGCCAACAAGAAAGCAATGCATGAGATTACATTCAATATCTAAAATTCACTAAATCACCATCCCCTAGAAACCATAATGACATATTTATCCAATTTAGAGATTACAATTTATAAAAATAGTTCAACATTAAGGCATAGTAATTAATTTACGTCCCAATATGGTAATTGAAACATGATGCCAAGTTTGTGTATAGGGTTTAGGTTTTAGGGTTTGAGCATCAAATTTGGCACCAATTCTATTTCTTGGACCTTTGTAGCCACGATTCTCATTTAGTGGGGGAGAGTATTGCAACCCTAGCCTTGGGCTCACGACCAAGGCAAGGGCTTGCAAGGTTACGGGCCAAGAGGGAAGCCCAGGAGTGAAGGAAAATGTGAGGGAATGAACCCTCACACTCCCAAAGGAGCTTCCACTTTGGGAGGTGGAGTCTCAGTGGATTCTTGAATGTTTAGAGAATGTTTGCAAGGGTCAAAACCCAATGGCTCGAAAAGTTATTTATATCATTGCAAAGATATTGAAATGTAGATGTTTAAAATGAGCTCGCATGACCCATTTGGACATCTGAAACACAAGTTATGGCCAAAAGAAGGGTCGGGAGTCAAATTGGCAATTTGACTCCCGACCACTAAAAGTCAGGAATCGAGCTGCTTTCCTCGTGTGCAAGTGGCGTGCAACATACCGTTGAAAAACTTTTGATGAGGGCTACAACTTTGTTTTAGATCTCATCTCAATTGGAGGTCTGCACACAAAGTTATGAGACCCCAAAGTTACGGGAGTCCCAACTTTGGCAATTTCGGGACTCCCACTTGGGAGTCCTAAGACAAAAAAGTCATTTGGATGTGGGCCTCATGGAAAGGCACAAAGTATATGATAAAGGGGGAAGGTGGTGGCTTCCCCCAAGTCTAGGCTATGGTGAGTCTTATGAATCCGAGTTGCCCGTGGTTCGTCCTAGCACCAAAAATGCTTCAACTATGCATTAACCACCTTGTGTTGGTTTTGTGCAGGTCTATGTGAGTAGTTGATTATTGTCACTCTTCCTAGTCCCATCTCAGAGCTCCAGCACATCCCTCTACCCCCCAAAGTGCTATAAGCTAGGGAGTGTGCCCTGACTCATTGCTCTTCCGATGTTTTCAGTTTGGACTCACATTTGAATCCATTAAGGAGCTTGGGAGTGCGTCACATTGTATTATTTATGTAGCTGTTATTCGCTAAGGTGTAGCCTTGAATTTCGTCTCCCCATTGAAGGCAATTTAAGCTTTCCAATAGGGATGGTTCATTAGCAAATAATGTCAATTGCCACAATATAAAAAAAAAATTCAATTTTTTTGAAGATCAAGATTTAGTAGCTAGATCGCAAGGTGGGTATCCCACATGCCTTTTGGTTACACAACCTTAAAAAAACCCATAAGTTATAAAGTCGTGTATGCTCCACATACACATAACTTTTAATATGAATGCAACCTGTGAATATGCATCAAAAGTTGTAACCTTTGCCACAAGATTTGTAATTTTTCAATCAGTGGTGCAAGTACATACCCACATTTTTCAAAATGTTACTAATTATTTGCTAAGAATAATTAAGGCTAACATCATAAAATATCTTTTAATTATTAACCAAAACAACATATTATAATTTCATAAAATCATAGGCCATGTTGAATGGCATGAACTCAAATCACCAAATGGATTAATCTGGTCAAGTGCCAAACCTAATTTCACATTTATGAGTCATTGGCAAAATTTGGTCATTTGTCATTAATTTGTTTCCAACTCATGGAATTTGGAACACATCAAACTAAACCATTTGAACTAGCTCCATCTTTGTGCTAGGTCAACAACTCTACCAAGGATTTGCACATGTACATGCGTAATAATCATGGGATTAAAGGGAAAAGCCGAAACACCTTCACTAGAGTTCCTATAGACCCTTCAACAAATTTACTAATGCCACATTTTGGACATTGTTACACATTGAATAAGCTTTTTCGAAAAAACACACACCCATTTGTGCATGCATGAATAGACTAATAACTTAATCCAAACACACCTTAATTGTTTTCAATGCATCATATGTGGTTGCAAGTAGCTGGTTTCTTTTTGGCAACACTTCCTTTCACAACAAAACGTTAACTCATCCATGTAGCTATTGTTAAACCCATGAAATGTCTTTAAATTTAGCAATAGTAATAGGGTTGACACTGTACTTGTGGATGAACCTTCATACAAAGGGGTTAAAGCTTTTGTGAGCATGATGTCCATCAAGGCTTCATGATGTCCTTGGGGAGGAGGGATATTAATGTCGTATGTAGGACATTCCCAAGGTTGACTATTTGGTGGGTTTTATTCTTCACATTCATGGTGCAATTCATTGACTGTTGCAAATTTCAACTTCTAGGTCAAGTAGATGCAAACCAACTAATTCAAATGTCCTTGGGTCTTTTAAACTCCCAAATTCCTCTTTTTAATAATTAACATTCCTTGGTGCATCTCCTTCAATGGGCCTTTGTTTAGTCCAAACAAAGAACTAATGTCAATACAACATTAGATTAACAACACATTATTTGCCTTAAATATTTATAATTCATACATGTGTGTATTAAAATATTCAAAGTTGACAAGATTGAGGTGGGAGAAAATAAGAATAAATTTTGACTCTATGTACATCTAAAAAGAAATTAAAAATCCTTATAGAAGTTTTAAATGTTGAGGAATTTTCCATACCACCATTGGCTATTGGAAACAAGGATCAGGCCCATACATTTTCAAATGTTTCTTAATCGTGCTATTGACGCACTCTCAACCTCCTCAATAGACTCAAATGTGAATTTAAGATGAAAACAACGGAAGAGTACGAATTTGGGGCACATTCCCTGGCTCGCAACACTTTAGGGTAGAGGGGCGTGCTGGAGCTCCGGGATGGGACTAAGAAGATTGACAAGCGCTTCAATCACTCACACAAACTTGCATAAACCAAACAACAAGTTGATTAGTGCATAGCTGGAGCACTTTTGGTGCTAAGACGAGCCACGAGCAAATTCGGACTCACAAGATTCACCATGGCCCGGACATGGGGGAAGCCACCACCTTCCCCCTTATATTATAATATGTGCCTCTCCATGAGGCCACATCCAAATGGCATTTTGTCCCGATTTCCCAAATAGGTGTATCGAAATTCCCAAAGTTGGAACTCCTACGACTTTGGGGCCTCATAACTTTGTGTGTAGACCTTTGATCGAGATGAAGTCTAAAGCAAAATTATAGCCTTTGTCAAGATATTTCCAATAGTATGTCTCACATCATCTGCATGTAAGGAAATCTGGCCGATTCCTCACTTTTAGTGGTCAGGAGTCAAATTGCCAATTTGACTCCCGACCTTTCTTTTGGCCATAACTTGCATTTTAGATGTCCAAATGGGTGATTCGAGCCCATTTCAGACATTTACGTTTCAATAACTTTCCAATGATATAAAAAACTCTTCAATTCAATGGGTTTTGACCCCTGCAATTGCCCTCTGAAAATTCAAGGGTCCATCAAGACTCCAATTCCCAAAATGGGAGTTCATTTGAGAGTGTGAGAGTTCATTCCCTCACACTCTTTTGCGCTCTCGAGAGCATGAGATGTGACCCCTGGGCTTCCCTTTCGGCTTGCAACCTTGCAAGCCCTTGCCTTACTCACAAGCCTAAAGCTAGGATTACAACAATTATGGTATTATGGCCTTGCACCATGGAAACACATACATGGAAATTGATAGCTTGCCAGGTTGCCTCCAAATCTTCAACCTCAAATAAGGTTTGAGCATTGATAGACCCCTACATTTTTGTTACATCTATTAAAATTTTTGCAACAAATTACAAAGGTGGCATTAGTTCATATATATCATGCCAAATCAAAGATGGAGAAACATCAAAATCAAAACCCATCTCTTAATGTTTCCTAAATTTAGGTCAATTTATGCAAATTTTAATCACTAATTATATTCATAAGCAAAATTATATTCAAAGTCCCTTGTTAGATTAAATTCTCATTCAACAAGTAAAACTTGAATAGATAGACCCAAATAAACACATATGTTGGTGGCCATTTCAAAGTATTTGATGGGTTAGAACTCAAATACACCCTCTACATACACTACTAGAAATTTTTTCTTTTGCAACTTGTCTTATGCAACTAAAAAATGTCGCATGCAACTCCAAAATAGTTGCATGTGAGATTTTTTAGTTGCATAAAACAAGTTGCAAAAAACAAAATTTCTAGTAGTGATATAAAAATGGTGAATCAAAGAAGGTGACCTTAATTTTGGAATTACAATTACAAACAAAGGAAGTAGGATTAACAAGCCAAGCATGTGAAAAAATGCAAGCAAGTGAATAATCCCACGTGATTTTGGGTCATGCCATGGAATTTTCCACCTTGATAAATAATTATAGTTCGATAGTTATGCACAATAGGCAAAAGACTTCACATTAATAATGTAATCCATCAAGTTCCAATGCATTACAATAAGAAGATTAGGGATATAGTAGTTGTAGGTTGTAAACCAATTTTCTGGATCCTTGAACAATTTACACAAAATTTTCCATGTAAAGAAATAAAGTCTTGTTCATTAGTATAGTGGGGCCACAAGGTCAAAGCAAATACATCACTAAACATTGTGTCAAGTAATTTTTTTTGACAAGGATTGATGAAATCCATAAAAGATGACACAACTCCCAAAATGAATGACACTTAAAAGGATAGCTTGATAGAGCAAGTTCTACGTTGGATATTGATGCACAATGTCATTGGGTTCCAACAAAAGTTCTAGACATCCCAAAAGCAACAATAATCTCAATGTTACAACCCTAGCTTTGGGCTCGTGACCAAGGCAAAGGGGTTACAAGGTTGTGGGCCAAAAAGAAGCCCGGGAGTCAAGGCAAAGAGGTCGCAAGGGTGCGGGCGAAGAAAAAGCCCGGGAGTCACATCACATATTCCCAAGAGTGTAAAAAAGTGTGAGGGAGTATGAGGGAGTGAACCCTCACACTCCAGGGCAACTCCCACTTTGGGAGATGGAGTCCCAGTGGACTTCCGAAACTTTAGAGAGCAATTTCAGGCGTCAAAACTCAATGGCTTATGGCATTATTTATATCATTGGAAAGCTCTTGGAACGTAGATGTCTATAATGATCTCGCATTGCTCATTTTGACATTTGAAACACAAGTTATGGTCAAAAGAAGGGCTGAAAGTCAAACTGGCAGTTTGACTCCCGATTAGAAAAAGTCAAGAATCGACCCAATTTACTTGACTGCAGAGGGCGTGCAAGATACCGTTGAAAAGCTATCGACAAGAGCTACAACTTTGCTTTATACCGCATTTCGATTCAAGGTCTGTTCGCAAAGTTATGGGGCTTCAAAGTCGTGGGAGTCCCAACCGGCGCAATTTCGGGAGTCTCGAGAGAAAAAAGCCATTTGGATGTAGGCTCTATGGCCAGCCATAGAGTATACTATAAGGGGGAAGGTGGTGGCTTCCCCCAAGTCCGGGCCTTGGTGAGTCTAATGTGTCCATGTTGCCCGTGGTTCGTCCTAACACCAAAGGTGCTCCAACTATGCACTAACCACTTTGTGTGGGTTGTGTGCAGGCCCGTGTGAGTGAGTGAAGCTTGTCAACTCATCCTAGTCCCATCCCGGAGCTCCAACACGCCCCTCTATCCCTCAAAATGTTGTGAGTTAGGGAACGTGCCCCGACTCTTCCTTCTTCTATTGTCTTCTCCTTAAACTCACATTTGAGTCCTTCGAGGAGTTGGGAGTGCGTCACTCAAGGTGGGTGATTGAAAATAAAAACCTAGATTCAAAACCTTTGGTAGTATTTGACCTTGTACTTGCAACATGACTAAAATTGAGTTGATTATACAAGCTCAATCACATTGATTTTGCCAAATGCATGCTTTAGATTTAATTATGAAAATGCCAAAATTAAATGAATAAGCATCAACAAATAGATAATTTTAGGGCAAATTAAGGCCATAATTGGTGAAGATTAAACATTTAATTGTATGGTAGAATAAGAGGTTTGCATCAGACATTCTATATTATCTACTATAATAATTTTTGATGGGATAATACTTAATTATAAATGGTAGACATAATTGAACTATTATTTTAATTAAATATGTTTTAATTTTCTATATGATTACATTAATATTCATTCAAAATGTTGGTATGTGTGGATTATGCTTCACAATCTAATTGAGTGTATTAGTTATGTATTGATTAATAATGCGCATTACTATATTGAATACTTAAATTATGTCCCATTTTTCTTAGCCTTAACCAAAGACTATTTGGGTATTGTTCCTACGATTGGACATTTTGTTGGGTGTAGGCATGGTAAAGTAGACAAAAAAAGTAAAGGTTGAAGTTGTAGTCCTCATTTTTTTCCCTAAATGGATGAAAAAGTAGGGAAAAATAGTACAATTTGGTTCATTTATTTCCATGACATTTTAATAGGCATATGTAGCTTGTGATTGGCGAAAAAAATTGTTAAAAAATCAAATTAATCATTCTATTTTCATGTTACTTTATAAATTATTTATTTGGACCCAATTGAAAACAAGTAGCTGCAAGTACATTTATAAAACTTGAAACTTGAAAATTACACATATTCAATGCCCTACAAATAGATATGGTGCACACTTTTTATGACATGAAAATTGTAGATGGAAGTTTGTTTTAAAGAATAAAGTATGTTCGAAGTGCATAATAGTGATGTCTATTAAAACATATTTTTGGAATACTATTTTAGGCCCAAATAAGAAAAATGAACATGTTTTAAGACTGTGACTACACAACCAAGGGCACCACATAAGTTTTTTGGAAAATTTTAATTTATTTTCCTATAAATATTGAAATTTGTAAGTAGAAAACCCAATTCCAGTAGACTAACAAGTAGATAAGTGGTAAACTTTTGATCTATACCGTTGATCTTAGAAAAAGAATAGGGTCTAGGGTTTAATGAAGTGGAGACCTTCTTGATTGGTCCAACACAATGCCTAACACTTAATTTGTTAGAAATTTTGGAGGCAAGCTAATTTTTGGTGCCCTTAGGGTTACCATTGTCTTGCCTCCACATCTACCTTAGTCATATGTTTTCCACGTGACTAGCAATGTGCAAAAAAATGAAAAAAATGGGGGCTCTACCTTGTGAAGCCTTGGACCTTAAACAATCCACCTTCAACATCTCCTTTCCATGAAACCTTGACCTTTACAGTGCTATGAAACCTTTGTCCCCTTTACTCCAAGGCCATATCTAGCTATCATTTTTGCTTGTTGTTAGTTGTGGTGTTAGAGATGGTGAATATTGTAACACAAAAGTGTCTTAGTCATGTTGCATCCATTGGTGTCCATGAGGCATAAATGTGTTGGAGATAGTCACAATCAAATAACATAGTCAAAGTTTTTCCTCACAACATCACCACACCTTCTTCAATTATCGCTTGTAGGTAAATAGCTTTTGCATTGTTGGGTATTATTTTGGGTTATCTTGGGCACACATTCATAGCATTTTAAAATTGTGTTTGAAGTTTGCTAGATTTTTTTTCTCTACAACCTAAATTTAACTTTCATATCATTTTAGAAAAGATTTTCCTTGCAATTTGGTTTGGTGAAAATTAAAAAATTGGTAGTGCAACTTCTAAATATGCACAAGGGCTTTAGATTTGGCTGATGAAGATGTGTATGTACTAACTTGCTTAATGGACAAGTTTGAGCTAATTTGTTTGAATGTTATGCATCTGCACACAATAACTGGATGATATATTCATGCAATTTGGGTTGTTTTCAACATTGTAATTATTGGACATTTTGTGATTATGTAATTTTACCCCATCAGTGTTAACAAATAGGAAGTGCAAACATAAATCTTTATCGAAAGAAAACTACAACATGATGCTCACAACACGAAACATAATATCAAAAACTGGACTATAGGTCTCCTCATAGTCTATGCCATAAGTTTGGGCATAGCCTTTGGCAACCAATCTTGCTTTGTATCTACTCACAAATCCATCTGCATTGTGTTTGACTTTGTACACCCATGTGGACCCAATTACTTTCTTGTCTTCTGGTAAAACTACCAATTCCCAAGTAGCATTAGCATCCAAAGCCGCCATCTCTTCATCCATGACATTGTCCCACCTAGGGTTTCCAACCGCTTGTTCAAAACAAGTGGGTTCAACCTCTTGTATAACTCTCACCATGTATGTGCAATGATGAGCTACAAAGCCATCATATGTAAATGTTTGTACATGGTACTTAATTCGTGTGGATCTTCGTACTCCATTGTTGTTGTCAGGTGGTTTCAAAACTTTCTTGGCTATTCGAGCTCCGGGACTAGTAACTAAAGTGATTTTTGATTCTTCACCCACACTCTTCTCTGAATCACTTGACTCATCATCTACATGAGGATTTCTAGATGATGTTTGAGAACTACCATGTATAATGTTTGAAGATCTTAATCTTCTTTTCCATGGAGTGCTACTTAACCCACTAATTGAAGACTCTTGTGGTCCACTGATTAATTGTGATTCTTGTTCCACATTTGATGAAACATCACCATTCCTAGCCTTTCCATCTTCTGCTACCTTTAGTGGTGAGTACCAGTTAACCATTTCATAAACACGACATCTCTACTCACTTGCAACTTCCGAGTGGAAGGATTGAAACATCTATATCCTTTTTGTTCTAAGGAATATCCAATGAAGATACACTTCTTAGCTTTTGAGTCTAATTTTGATCTCTTTTCATCAGGAACATGCATGTATGCAATGCAACCAAACACTATGAGGTGTGAAACATTAGGTTTCTTGCCTATGAATTTTTCTTCAGGTGTCATGCCATGAACTACCGCTGTGGGTGTTCGATTCATGATATAAATTACAGTTGCTACCGCTTCAACCCAAAAGTAAGTTGGCAAATTCTTCTCATTCAACATGGCATGTGCTATTTTTACAATGTGCCTGTTTTTCCTTTCAACAACTCCATTATGCTGTGGGGAATAACTACATGAGTATTTCCTTTGAATTCCATGCTCCTTCAAGTACTCATTGAATTCATTTGAAAAATACTCTCCCCCGCCATTGGACCTTACGCACTTGATGCTCACACCCTTCTCCTTCTCCACCATTACTTTGAAATTAAAAAAATGTTGAAACACTTCACCTTTGTGTTTCATGAAGTAAACCCACACCTTCTTTATGTGGTCATCAATAAAATTCACGTAGTACCTGCATTCTTTAATGGATTCTCTTTTCGTGGTCCACACATATGAGTGGATCATTTCTAAAGGTTTGGAACTTACATGAATTGTTTGTGTTGGGAATGGATGCTTAGCTTGCTTCCCCAATTGGCATGCTTCACAAACTTCTGACATCACCTATTTTGTTCTAAATTTGGGAAGACCTCCGGCAAGATTCTGTTTTTTCATCAGCTTAAGATGTTGGAGATTAACATAGCCAACCCGCTTGTGCCATATTCCAATGTCTCTAGCTCCTTTTCCATGTATGGATAACATGGAATTCACCTCAAACATGTTCACATCTAAGGTGAACATTCGTCCATTCCTTTCCCCTTTTGCAATCAATTTGCCTTGGTTCTTCATGTCTTCCACAAAACATCCATTTCGGTTGAATGTCACTTGCAAACTTTGTTCCACCATCTGGCCTACGGAAACCAAATTTTTTGTTATGGTTGAACACGAAGTACATCTTTCAAGTACTTTGTTTGCCCATCTTACATGGATAATGGCACCTTGCCAATTTGTGTGATGGGATGTGTAATGTCATCACCAGTTTCCACAAACCTTGGTGTCTTCAAATCCTTTGTGTCTCTAAACCATTTTCCATGACTAGTCATGTGGTTTGAAGTTCCAGAATCCACATACCAAACATTATTATTTAATACACCTCCTATCTTTGAATTTGCCATGTGCTACATCACAAACAATTGTTCATCACCTTGATTACTAATTGATGCATAATTCCCTTGTTGTAGCTTTCCATTTCGTGCATCATGCCCCTTTTGATAACAATTATTTGCCATGTGCCCAGGCTTCCCACAATAATAGCAATTTGAATAGTTATTTGGTTGTTGACCTCGATGACTTCCACCACGACTTCCATGACTTCCTTGACTTCCTCTTCTTCCAAAGTTTCCTCATCCACCTCCATGAACTTGACCTTCATGTTGATGATGTCCACCATGTGAGCTTCCGTGTCGACCTTGAAATGAAATTTTACCACCTCTACTTCTACCTTTATTAATATTTGAGTAGAAAGCACTTGTGATCCTCCATTGGATGAAGTACTAACAATTCTTATCTTTTCACTTATAAGTAGTGTTATTAAGTCTTGGAAATCGAGAAATGTTTCTTGAACTGCAATTGAAGTACGAAATTGGTTGTAGTATTTTCCAAGTCCATTCAAGGTGACAACCACTAGATCTTCATCATCTATAGGGGCTCCTATAGATGCAATAGCATCTATAAGGTTTTTCACCTTTGTAGAATAGTCATTAATGTTCATCTTGTTTTTATGTAGATTATGCAACTTTTGCTTGAGCTACATTTTGTAGGCTTGTGTATTGGTGCTATACATCTTCACCAATGTATCCCAAGCTTGCTTGGGTGATTTTGCATCTTGAATATGCACAATCATGGAATCGAACACACTCGTAGAAAGCCAATACAAAACTTTCCTTACTTTTTCATGCCAAGTTTTATTGGCTTGAATTTGTTGTTATGTGGGGTTTTTTGGGAGAGGAGGTTCTTTCATCACTAGTTATGAATTCCCAGTAACCTTTCCCCATCAAGAAATTCATAATCTTAAATTTCCACATTTGAAAATTGTTCTTGTCTAGTTTCTCAATTACAATTTGAAAAAGATCGTCTGCCATTTCTCAAGGCAACACTCAATGTCTTCTTAGGGTTTCACAAATGACTTTAATTCCTTCCTTGGGTTTCTAGGATTAAGATTAGGGTTTTCCTTCCTTAGGTTTTTAGGATTAGGGTTAGGGTTAGGGTTAGGGTTGAACAAGATGGACCTTGCATATGTATGTATGTCTTGAGTATTATATGAAATTTTATACTATACATAGGTTTTATGTATATGTACATATTTTGTATAATATTTCGTATGGTATTAATTACATGATTACATGCCACACTTTTGTATGAAGGTCTTAATAATGTATTTGCACTTCCCAATCTTCAAACTCCTTCCTTCAAGTTCTCCCAAGTTGTATTTGCTCCATTTCAAAAATTTGTTTTGATGTCTTCTCAAAACAAAGTTCTGTCACAACAACTTTGCCAAGCTACAACACTCACATATGACCTTGGATCGATCTGAAATTTTGGTGAAACATGAAAAACTATGTCTACTACCATCTTTCAAAATTTCAACTCATTTAACTTCATAAAATGAGAGATCTTGCTACTTCCTTGAGATCACCTCAAACTGGGACTTGAACATATAACGACTTACAATTCACTCTCAACAACTCCAAACTCCTTGAAATTTTTGGAGACACATTAAAAATATGTCTTCTATATCTGTTCAAAATTTCAGCTCTATTGATGTTGACCATAAAAAAGTTATCACTTTCAAAATAAACTAATTTCAAAACTAAGACTGAAACTTTAGATGCTTGGATTTCTTTCAATACATAATCAAATGATATGAAAATTCTGTCACATATATATTCTCTTATGATCTATACGATCCCAAAGTTGCAGATCCAAAAATGCTCAAACAAAGGAGATATGACCAAAAAACTATATCTGGCACAAAGTTTTCAAAGGCTCATAACTCTCACAAAACATATCATTTTCTTTTGAAAATTTGAGAATAGAAGTGTTTTACAGTCTTTTATAATCTTTTCAAATTTCACTCTAAGATCTTTTCACAATAGATATAGATCTACATTTAAAAATCTGACTTCCATAACCTTTAATATGTTGATTTCCTCTCACCTTTTTTTTTTTTTCTTCACATTTTTTCCTTTTCTCATTTCTCTTTTGCACTTGAAAAATTCCTATGATATTATTAAAGACTCTCAAGCTCTATTTTTAGATACTTTTTAGCTCTAAATCTCTTTCAACATTCTCATTCAACAACCTAAGCTCTGATACCATGTTCACAAATAGGAGATCTACTCAAGTGTAAACATAAGTATTTATTGAAAGGAAACTACAACATGATGTTCACAACACGAAACATAACATCAAGAACTCTTCAAGGTTCTTGTCACATGAAATACACAAACTTGTGTAATGAAGAAAAGAGAACCAAATCATCAACACCAAGGTATTTAACTAAAAGACCAAACCACAAATAACCAAACTAATATAAGTAAAGAAAGTAATTCAACCTTGTGAAAGTAACCCGATTACTTTCCTAGTCCAGTAACTAATGAAACCTAATTGGTTGAACTTGAATTTTCAACAATTAGTTCACATCAATTATGCTAAAATTGCTCCGATGCACTTCAAGGTTTTCAAGCTATTTGTTACTTTGTGAATAGCAGGAGAGGAAGATGAAAAACTTATAAAATGTTGATGCCAATGATGCAATAGTATCACTACAAGGATTTCAAGGAGTTGCCACTAAATTAATCAAGGTTGAATTGGTTTTTTTCAGGTTTTTATCCATTTTAATATTCTATTCAATGTGGGTTACATGAGTTTTAAAACCTTCTATGTCTAAGCAAGGGTTGAAAGACTTGTATGTGCACATATTTTGTCATGATAAATTCATTTCCATAACTACCAAATTGATTCATACATGTACATTAGAACATACCAAACACTTGTTTTTAACTATATGGGTCTATAATGGAAGTTTAAACAAGAAGAGCAAGGGTGTGAGTATAGAGATAAAAACCAAAAACCATGTTAGATAGTGGTGAAAATTGTGAATTTTTTACATATGTTTTTCTCTTGACATTTAAAAGTTATGTTAACCATTTAAAGTTGTGTTAAATGCCTAATTTGAATGTTGAGGAATTCAAATTAAAAATTCAATAAATTAAATTTTGGGTTTTGGTTTTTAAAAAGGACATTTGAATTCAAATAGGTGTTGTGTTAGATTATGGTTAATTTTACAAAGGATTAGGTAAAGGACTATTGCAATAACATAATTTTGATGGTAAAAAAATTTAGATGATAGTAACCTACTACCCAAGTTCAAAAAACACTCACAAGTTAAAAGATGTGGAATTTTAAATGTTTGAAAATTCAAAGTATTTTTCAATTTAAAATTTTTTCAAGAGTCCTTTACCACATGTAAATGGGGTGTAATGTGCATGACATACAAAACAAAGTTATAGTTTATGATATAAAAAATAAAAACCTAAAGTAGTTAGCATATTTTGGTATGAATCAAAATTATGATAAAATTTCAAAATGAAATGCAATATCTAATAAACTCTACACACTTTGAAAAATTCCTATTTATTCAACAATGATTAACACAAAACATGTGATCCATTCGGGCAACTATATGTATTTTTAATAAAAAGTTGCAAAAGATTTCATTCAAAAATTCTTTCATATGAAAAAGTGAAAAAGGACTAAAAAGGATTCGCACTCCTTTTGTAAAGTAATCTCATTGGCTCCTATCCATGTAATTGCACCCACAAGGATGTTGTTAGGAATTAAGATCCCAGGGAGAGCCTTGAGTTTAAATGGGATCAAACTTCTCAGAATTTTTATTTGATGACCTAGTTATAGATTTTGCATACTAATCCACATTATGCCATTCAAAGTTGACAAGATGTGTTATATAGTTTACATCTCACTAACAAAGCTTGGAAGACATAGGTTTGAGGAGTGGGGATGCTTGAAGGTGGATAATGATGGCAGTTGAAGCAACCTTTGACAAACAAGATTTGAGCTTCGAGAAGAAAGGTGGGAACAATGTGGTCCAAATGAATTTTCAGAAGCTGAATATTATGACTTTGACTAATCACCCAAGTGAGATTGGTAGAAGCTTCTGTTAAGGATCAAGCTTTTGTTAAGGATATGGAGGTATGCATCCCACTTAAAAGATTTTGAATTTGGGGTTAATGTGTGTTGTTGGGTTTTGGGACAGAGAATCTTGATTTGAATAGATTTAGATTGACTTAGCACAATTGAATTGGTTTATAGATATGTGACATATATATGTTAAATTGTAATGTTCATTGAGTTCATGTCTCAATATTGAGATTGTGTAGATGGGCTACTTCAAAGAATAAGTGCAAGAGCTTGGCAGATAAAACACAATTAAAGAAGGAGAAGTTGGAAAAAGTAGCAAGTCATGCTGCTATAAATGAAAGTAGAGCAAGGTAAGCATATGTGTTGGTTTGATCTTGCTTCTCGCTGACATCCTTTCCAATTGCTTTGCTTTGGTTCAATAACCTAAATCTAACCATATAGTTAATATTAAGTTATGAACTGCCTTCTACATGTGTATGTGATTTTGTTCAAAAATAGTGTATAGACACCATTGGGGTCCAAGCATGTTGTGTGCTTGAGGACCCCTGATGTATAGGTTTGTAGGCTTACTAAGTTCAGATCTGATCTATTTTAGTTGAATTATTTAACGTTGGCCACACCTTTTGTCACTAGTGTAGGGAACATCCAGAGGATCATGAGGATGAATTAGAATGTCATCATCAAGAAGCAGTGCAGCCAGAAGTGGCAGATCTGCAATAAAATTTAGAATCACTCCCTAATTCTACACTAGCAAGTGCTAGTACCTCTTCAATTGTTGCAGCCCTGGTTTCCTCCTGGAACCAGTGTAGAATGTGGAACTTGTGGTCTTTCATCTTGATTCAAGTACTGATAGGATTGTCCAAGTGACAAGTTGACATGTTGGTTTTTGTCGAATAGTTGTTGGTGGTGCTCGAAGCTCAACAAGTTTCAAATGTGGTAGGGAGTAAGTGTAAGATCCTACTCTACCTTCTCATAAGGTTTACAATAAGGTTCACAGGGGTTATGGCCTGTAGGTTGGCAGTAAAGCCCATAGGTGGGGGCATTCCCAAAACATGGGGCTGGACTCAATGACCATTGCACTCTAGGCCCCTTATTTTGGGAATGCTGTACTGGGGCTTTACCCTGCACTTGCACCATACCCAAAGTGTCAGTCTCTAACCCATTTGGGTATCCTATTCTGGCACTATTTCAGGCGTTTTATCCTAGGGTCTTCTGGTTCCAGTTGTGGTGCCTTCTGGTTCCAGTTGTGGTGCCTGTCAGCGTCAAATCAACAGTGGAGAAAAAGTTTAAGTCTTAAGCAGACCCTGGTATAACCTCTTAACACCTTACAGAATTGCTGCCTGCCCTACAGGGCCCGCCATGTCCTAGATGGAATGGGCCTAGTCCATAGTACATTAAGGCTGGAGCATAAGACTTGTCAAAACAAACTAGTTGCTTCTGACACCCACCTTGTGATCCACAGAAATAGTAGAAGGTAGAATTGAAGTCAAGAAACAAAGTCAAAGTCTTCTCACAGGTGATACATCAATATAAAACAAGTGATAGACTCCATAAATGGACTGCAAAAGAATTGTAGGTCTTTCCTCTTATATATGTGGCCCTTTCCAGCTCTGCTCCAAGTAGTGTTCATTACTTTTTTGAAAAATACACAATCACACTCTGCACACTCTCCCTCTCTCATGCTCCCAGAGCATACAAATACAGACTTGTCTTCTTATGTGTACAGTGTGGCTATTGAATTCTTGACATTTGGCACAGCTACCTTCACCTAAACTGCATTCCCAGTGTGCCAGAAGGTTACCTGAGAATTTTCCGAGGAACATTATCTTTGCACACTACCACAAATTTGTAACACAGGAGCACAGAGAATTGATCAAACCACATTGACCTAGCTGCCACAGATCTATCTCAAATCTTCTCTTTGAGAGGTACAATTGCCTCTGACCAACACAATTTTTTGTGTGATATCTTCACAAGGATCTGAGGGGTCTGAGTCTTTGGTAGGTTCATATCTTGCTTGGATCAGTAGACCCTGTACACACCCCTGTATCACCATCTCCATTGGCACCACTTGTTGCATCAACATGACCATTGTCATCAACATCATCCTCCTCATTGCCTTCAGCATCTGAGATCTCAGCTGCTGCCATGGTACCATCACTTTCTAAACCCATGTCCTTGAGAATATCCTGGATGTACTCCATGATAAACTTGTTGTAGAGTGCCTTGACTGTGTGGATGCATTTGTGGCGCTCCATAGAAGAGAGTGAAGGCTTATTCATACCCTCTGAGCTGGTGATAAACAGATCCCAGCCACTTGCTGCCTCAAACTGTTCCAAAAACACAAGCTGTCTCAGAACCTTTCAATATGTCTGCACAGTCTTTCTTCATAGAACCGCTTCCACTTGCTAATGCTTGCTCTAGGCAGATGGTTAGGCCAGGCAAGTTGCGAGTATAGATCAAAAGGCTAGTAATCACTGTATTCCGATATGTAACTCAGCAGATTACTACAGAAAGAAAAATAGAAACTTTGCACTTGCAAAATTGCAGCTTTTCCAGAAGCTTTAAGTACCACCACTGAGGCCATAATAAGTGGAGAGGAAGACTCACCTTGCGTTTCCCACCCTTGCGAAGAATCATGGAAGCAAGTTTCCCCATGTTTACAAACTGATTGGCAGCCTTTGGATGCACACTGAATATGGGCTTGCCATTCTCCCTCAACCAGTACCGGAGCTCCTTGGTTGACACCTTACATGGGTCTGCATCTGCCACACTTATTCACCCATGGGATTGCATTAATTCACCTTGTTGCTCCATAAAATTTGTGACTTTCATCAACTGAATTCCTTAAAACTGTCATGTAGCAAACAATCAAAGGACCCCCTGTCCTCACACCCAACATCAAAAATTCGTTTAAACCTGGTCACGTTTCACTGATATGTCTTGTCTGCTGTCAACCAAAATACTTTGGGGAACAGAAGCAAGCATACTTTGCTGCCAATCCATCAAATTACAAATTGAGATGGCAGACAAATATCTGTCTATGTAACAAATAGGTACAAATATCATGATGCCAAAGTCATTTCCCGGGAAATGTAATCATGAGTCTTTCATGGAATGATCATCTAAAACTTCAGAAAATTCCTGAGGGATTTGATGATTCTGACACTTATATCTAGAAGATTGCAGAGAAAACTCCACATAACACTTTGAAGGTAACTGTTACATCAATTTCTTCCGAATCAAGTGAAACACGACAAGAATAAGTGCGGTCAGAACCTTGTGAGTGTCACAAAGTATCAAGATATCACCTTCATCATGAATCACAGTGACCAACAGGAAGACTCAGTCATGACATTGATCAGCACTCTAAAAGAAAGCTCATCAGAAAATTGAATAGTATCTTCATTCAAGCTGCAACAAGCTTGTAAAGACAAGCTTTGCATCGGAATGCATAGCACATGGTTTAAGGTCTAGTCTCACTGCTCAGTATCAGCATCTCCAGTAATTTGTATCTAAGAACAGTGACATTCCATACTTCCATCCTCATTGCCAGCAGCAATGCAACATTTTGAGGACTAGGCAGGTGATTGGCAAGCTAAGGTTGAAAGAAAACTAGAAGAGAGCTTTTGTTTCAGATTCACTTGCAGAGCATCATCAGCAGAAGCTATCATCAAGCCATTCAGGGCAGACCTGTCTGAAGACCAAGATGGCAAGTTCACTATTTTTTGTGCAATTCAGATAGTAACATCAACCTTGGAATGTACTCCCAAACAGAAAAAGAGATTTAAGACAGGCCAAGGAGGTCCAAAATGGCATGTGGGAATATGGGCAAACAAACTGGCCAACCCATTTGACAACAACATAAAAATCCAAGAAACCAAGTACACACCTCTCTTTGGAACACGAGGAAGTGCAGCACTGGAAGCAGGTGACTGGCCAGATGTATGTGGAGGGTGAGACAGCAACTTCCGCCAGCTGACCTCATAAGTGTCAATGAAACTTTGGAGCTCCTTAATTGTAAAATCCTTAGGGTGAATAAATGGCACACTGTCAGGCCACTTCAGCTGCAAACGCCTTGCAGCACAAGATGTGTGGCCTCCTTTCTGCATCTCTGCCAAACACACCTGATATTGCAAACTGCAGTTAGAATGGCCTATAACAAGATACCACACTGCACAAACTGGGATGAAAGAGCCTTTGGCACCTCTACTATAAAGAAAGCTTTTATCAGAAAGAGATTCCACAAAAGTATTGCTCAGGTACAAAATCCAGTCATATGGAGCATTCCGGGGGTCCATGTTCAACCTAAAAGTACCTAAAAGCTTATGTCCACCATGGAGTGACACAAATATTTTTAAAAGTATAGCAATAAGACCTAAGAGATAGATGGTGCTATATGTATGTGCACAGGGCTACAACTCACATCTTTGTTGTCACAGAAGCGAATGTTAATGCCTTCACTTAGTGCCAAAGGACGTAGATAATCTGTCCATATCTGACAAGATTTGGTCCGTAGCTGTCGTGAGCGACAGGGTTTTCGCCCCCTCGACAAGTTGACTAGATGCAATGGCTCTGCATTCTGCTTCTCTGGGTTTGTTTTCTCTCGGCTGGAGTAAACAGAAAGGGCAGAGGGCAAGGCCCCTACCTATCAGTACACACCATACCACCCTCCTCAACTTAAAAACAGCCAAGAAGCATTTCAATCTTTCAATATGGCTTGGTTGTCAATCACCACCTGACATCACTTCATTCAGCTAATGCAAGGACCATTGCATCATGACAAGAAAGTAGCAAGAATCCTTCCATATGTACAATTTAAGTCAACCTGAAAAGAATTGAAACATGACCTGACAATAGGTTATGGAAATTTAAGATCTGATGACAGACAGACAGCAATCAGCAAATGTGGAAAAGACAAACCCAACCCAAAAGAGAAGAGAAAGAAGACCAAAAACAAGACTAAGGAGTGGTTTAAACAACAGCAACAATCATATGCATGTTGAGGCACCCTTCAACAGCTAAATGTATGACATTGACCACCTACAGAGAAGGAAAAGACAAAAGAATCCAAGAAGAAAGAGATAATCAAAGGGAAGAGAAATAGCCAAAGAGAAAAAGAAAGTGTGAAAAATGGAAAAATATATCTCTCGTAAGAATTCAGAAATCTACATTCCCACAATTAAGAAAAATCAAAGCAATGTTAACACTCCTTCAACAAGGCACAGATAATCCCAAATAAGGAAGGACAAACAGAGGACACAGGACCAAGAAACAAAAACCAAAAAGAATAAAAAACTAAAAAAAAAAAACTACAGCAGTATGACAACAGTGCCAGTCTCACACCTGTTCAGGGACCATCAACAGTACCATGTATGGTAGTGACTTCTCTGTCATTTTTCATTTATGAAAAATGGAAAAACCCAAAAATTGGAAGAGGAAGTAAAGAGAGAGAAACAAGATGGAGAACCTTGAGAGCAAGAACTTTACAGGATAAGAAAAACAAGAAAAACCAACAAGATGTGAAAGCTCATTGCTACCTAACCTTAACTTCAAATTGTCCCGAATCAACAAATGTTAGTAAAGGTGTCCCATTCAAGGATATGGAGCAAGGTTCAAGGAAGTTGTACCAGCTATCATCAGGAGACAAAGATGTGAGGATGCCACTTGAGGGGGAGAGAAACTGAGTGGATGTGGCAAGGGCTGTGGAAGCCACCTGTGTAATTAGGGGAGGGATGTTCTCAAGCTTTTGATTCTCTGTGAACCGAGAATGAAAGCTACGATGGCATCCACAAGCAGAACAGGTTTTGGATAAATTGCTGTCTGTGTCAAACTCTTGACATCCATCAAGAGTCAAGCCTCCTGATGCCACTGAATGATTCCGTCTGTACACAAAGTCGTCACATAAACTCAGCCATTGGGCAAGCGAAAGGAACTGCAAACAAGAAGAGAACTCCACATTGTCCCTTAGAAGCCCAAAGGGAAGAGCCTCTCAGACAAAAATTCCACAACCTTAAAACCACTGAGGCCGTACAAAGGGAATGACAGGGACCCAAGTTACCATGCAATGCACTTTCTTTTGTAAATTACCCACATACTGGCCCTCCAGAAATTCATATTGAGACATGAGTGCATCATTGAATTTCTCACGCTTCATGGCAAAGCACCATTGCTGTGCTGTTGAAATACTCAATCATCAGTTGTGGAGACTTATCACTTACACTACATATGCAACCCTCTCATGTTGCAAGTGAAAGGTCATAGCTTACAATCTTCCCTGTGGGCAGAATTAAGTAAGGAGGATTCCGGAAAAGATAAAGAATCTGGAGGTTTGGAGACCATGGAAAGCCCATGAGCTCAATGGGAAAATGGTGAAAGCCTTACTCAGATGCTTGTGACATAGAAATAAGTTTCATTGAGGGCTCCCAACTACAGTCACAAGCTTGAGCCCTCAACAAGACTTATTTCCAAAAGCTTCATTCTGATGGGCTTGTATTATTGCTAGGGAAGGAAGAGAGGTTGTCCTTGCTTCAACCCTGTCTTCCACTGATATGCCTACAACAAAATGGACTCCTAGTTTCCAGAACTTTAAAGCCATGAAACCAGTACATTCAGAGTGGTAAAGATCTTCACCTGCAGGGCCCATACCGGGGCTGAGGAGAAGGAAGAAAAGAGGAGGGACTTCCAACAATTTCTCCACTTCCTTCAGCAATGCCTCCTGGCAATCTCATCTGCTTTGAAGGTGTCCCCAGGCTTGGAATATTGAGATCGTTGGGCACCACATCTTCTACCATTTCATCCAGCCTCAGCTTCAAAGGCCATAGACAAGCATGTCAGAGTTTGTCTCACCCTTGAATTCTGTCACACACCTTGATAGCTTTGCTTTGCTCTTATATGATCACTCCAAAGTACAGCTCTGCTCCTGCAAAATCATCTCCAGCTCACAGGCAGAAGGGCAATGAAGTGGTCGCAATAATTGACCAGCCCTGGACTCTTGCTCATCCCCGGAAACATCTTGCTGTTGTCTTGAGGAGCTGCATAAGCAACAAGCTCTATTATCACCTAAGAAGACAAGAGACCACTGCGATCGGGTGCTTGTATACTAGAGGCTGACTTCACCAGCAGTCTTGAGTGGTGGTACTCTCATCACCTAGCTAACAGTTCTTGGATCACCATGCAACTTTGAGTATCGCCCATCAGACCATGCACAGATAGGACATAGAACCTCGATTTTTCATCAGCATGATGATCAAGGTGCGCAAATCTGCTTCTATCTCCCTATACAACTTCGGCACCCACCAGAAGAAACAAGGTTTAGGAAATCATACCATTGGAAAAGATCGCAATCCGATGAGCTCCTTCAGTTCAGCATTGCTGCTGCAGCTAATCATAGAAGCTTGATCAGATGGCGCAGTGGAAGAGAGAGATGTTCTCCACAGAACCAAGACCCGGAGAAACATTCCGAACCAACAAAGATCCTTCCATCTTGTTGAGTTCTCATGCACAATCCTCGGGTGTCAAAGACGCTCAGAGTCCCACGTTTCAGCCTGGCCAAACCCCATGATGGATGGGCTTCAACACTGTTCTTTCTCCAAGTCTAACGCCTGCAGTTGCAAGAAGAAAGAAAAGAAACACAAGCGCAAAGAATAACTTAGACAGAATAGGAAGTTATGCAAGAAAGTTCTGGGTCCTCCCTCCTTAGCTCGAGAGATTGCCGTGTAAGTAACGCGCGTCTGCTATCCTCTTTATCCCGACAGGAAGGGGAGAAGAAACTCAGCACAAAATCCGAGTAAGAAGGAAAACATCCAGTACAGAAACCCCGAGCACCAAACCCTAAACATAGTCCTCCCGCTGGCACGCGCAGAAGTCGAAGAATCCGAAGGAGAATGGAACATGAACGGTTGTGCTTGCGAGTAGTGCTCTCGTACAGTTTGTTTTCCAGGTTTCCAGTGCTGCTGCTGCGGTGATAGCAAGATACACCCAAGCTAGTCCGAGGGGAGAAGACAAGGCTCTGTGTGTGTGTGTGTGTGTGTTTCTCTCTCTCTCTCTCTCTCTCTCTCTCTCTCTCTCTCTCTCTGTATGTGGAAAGGGGAGCTTCCTTCTTTTGGCTTTTGTGCCTCTTTTTCTCCTGGTCTCCATGGATTCCAAACTAGCGTTTCGGTATGAAGTATATGATGAGAAATGCAACATGTTCTGAATGGATTGGAGGCGTCTTTGGCTGTCTCTTCCACCACCAATGAGTAGTGCAATTGTTGCTATGTTACATTGTTATCTGTTGTGGAAGAGTAGGAGATGGTATAGGAGCCGATTGAGTGCAAAGTATCTGTTCTTGAGTGCAGTTGGCTATTGTGTGCTCTTGGATTGCTGTGCTCGTTTCAGAGATTGAAACAAGCAGGGGCTTTGCAATGCTTGCAAGACTTTCGAAAACCTGCTCGTTTGTGTCCTTCAATCCTTTCTTCGAATTGAGTAATTCATGCTGATGATGAAAACTCACTTCAAGCAATGGAAGATGTGAGGCACAGACGACGGGTAATCCGGCATCTGACTGATCGAATTCAACTCAATTCAAACGCCTCTGTTTCTGGAGAATTGGATTCATTTATTCATTTATTCATTCATTCATGCCCAGTGCAGCTGTAACGTGAAATATAAAACACGGTGCAGATGACCCTGGCAACTGACCAAATTTTTAAATACCACAACACTGTTATAATTTGGTTTACCACAAGTAGTCGACAGCAGGAGCATTTCCACATTTTTTCATGTGACAGCAAGTGTGTTGCTCTTGTACTGGGATGGTGATAAAAACTGCTTTGCACACCATAGATGGTACTCTTTCAAAGAAAACCACAAGAGTAGATTCAAACCACGCTCACACATTCTAACCAGTGACTTGGATTTTCTAAGAACAGTGAAGTTGGTGAGCAGGTGGGCTTGGTTGCACTGTTGTTTACCATTGGACAGTGCAGGTCTTTCGTCTGCTCTGGCAGGCCAAGCTTTGAAATCAAACAGCGGATTCCACTTCCTAAAACCTACATGGCCATCATTGAATTCATGATCCTGCATAAAGAAGTAAACCACCTATCCTGAATCTCAAAAGCTCCACAAAATCTTGCAGAATCTCAACATGCTCTTTACCAATCAACTTTATAAAACTCTGTCTCTGTTGCTCTGGCTCTGTCTTTCTGTCTATATTGTCAAACTGGTCATGATCATACCCAAGAAAATGAGCAGGGACCATATATGGTGCTACCCTGATGTATCAGTATTGCTCACCCTTTATATGACGGAATTCTGGCATTGAAGGATTAATTGGATAGTCAGGTCTCTCTGCAAAGAGACATTGATGCTTGTCTCTGTTTGTGAACTTTGACAGCATTGCCAACCACAGTTTTCAAACCGTCTGCAACACCCATTGTGTCATCACCAACAAGAAACTCCAGAAGCTCTGGTGATAAGTTATTTGGAGATGTGGAGCTTTGTTACCTATTTGCTTCAGTAAGTTGGGGATTACATGGAAGTGGCCAAAATTCCTGAAACTCCAAAAATTTCCCAATCCAAAAATCAAGACATTTTGGTGTCACACAACTTTGGAGGTTTGTAACTCGGCAGAAACTTTACTAAATCAAACATTTGACTACACCATCTTGTAATTATCATCAAAAGCTTTCCACTACCATGTCAAACTCCTGAATTGGAGGTTACTTGTCTCCCAAATTGATGTCTAAATGGTCAAGACTCTTTTTGGAAATTTGTGTGCGTACTTTTCAAATTAACATAACTCTTGCTCAACCACCACAGATTGAACCATCAAGCTGGAGGTAATTTGATCAAAATTCTCTATCCAATCTTTTGTTTTCCAACACTTTTGAAAAATCCAGGGCTGCATGCTTAAGTTGAAAAGCTAGGTGTGCACTACATGTATATAGGGTTGTGCATAATGTTAAAATCTATGGGCCATAAGTGCAGTAACAATTCAAAATAGTGTGTAGGACCATGTGAATGCAACCTTTTTCAAGATGCTTTTTTGGGATGACTCTTTAGTAGTGTAGTTTTTTAAAAAGAAGAAAAACCACATATAAAATAATCAAGGACGGGAACCCATCCATCAAAAGTCAAGGCAAATGAGAGCACGAGGAGACACAACCCAAAGAAAAAACGAAAGCAAACAATTGACAAAAAATAAAGGAAAAAACCTTATGCAAATAGGATCTATGGCTACGAAATGACAATCAACAATAACAATGAAGACCTAAGATGAGAAAGTTGTTGTTTGCCATAAATTAACTAATGACAGAGGTGCACTAGCTATGATGTGTGGAAAAGATGAAGAACCCTGACCAAGCGTAGCAGCCCGTTGAAAAATTGCTATGGCTTGTGCACGTTACAGGGCTATAGACATACATTGTCAATAGTGAGAAATAAGCATCAACGGGATTAAAGAAGGCCGCTAATGATGCGCGATAGTGGTCTATGCACAAGTGATAAAAAATGAATCAAAATGAGAATGAAAACACCCATACGTTTCAATAGCAAGGGGAATGAAGTCATCATTTAATGTTTGTTCGATGTAAAATTGTGTCTTCTCTTAAGCAGCCATCATTGCCACATGTGTTATCATCATCGATGCTCGCTACACCATATCTATGTGAATCGAGTCAACAATGATAACGCCCATCAAAGTTTGAAAACCACCTTTGGTGATAAGAATATCCACTTGTTGTCGAATTTGGCCAAGGAAAAGGTGGGAGATCTCCCTCTGAACATGTGCTCCACTCTCCAAATTGCAACAATATCCCAAAGTGTGTCATGGGTTGTTGTATGTTCACTCTTGCAAGGGCATCGAAGTAAATGGATACTTAGATTATCAATGGTATGACCACATTAACATCATGAAAGGTGGGCAATTATGGGATGTGGCAAGCCAAGACGGGTACATAGTGCTATAAGAAAATGAATTCATGATAAATGAAATGCTCGTGTGGTAGGATGAACTAATAACCAACCGCCGGTCCCTGGACCCACACATGAGTGGAGATGTGCTCGCAGAATATCCAAAGGAATTTTTGTGATAGCATGGATGGTTGAAAGCATCTCCACCCACACCCCTTTTACTAATGTTTATCAAATCCAACATATAATATTTATAATTTTCCTATCCCACCCATAAACATGAAAAATTAGACTATAAAGTGAGACTATTTACATGCCACCATTTGTGTGTTTCATTGTGGTCAACCAATCAAAAGTAAATTTTTTATATATAATATTAGAGGTTCAAATTCATTTTCACTCCATTTAGTGGTTGTATTTCATTCAAGTTAGGATATAAAGGGCTATTGCCTCGAGCTCACATTCTTTTAGTACATAGTATTTATATGGAATGGAATAGAATGAGTGTTAATTCAAATGCACAAAAATTTCTTAATGCGAGTCTCATTTTGAACTTTTTGGGTCAAACATTTTAGACATCATAAAGTTGGAACCCTTTGTATTGGTGTTTTTTTAATGTTTTTACAATACTTTTACAAGGTGTTGTAGGTTTAATGTTTTGTTCATGCAAAATAGGCATTAAGATGGTCTGGTTGATATGAATTTAATTATGGCATTGTTTCAATGATGATTGATTTATCATCGTATTTGTATCATATTTATGTTGTTTAACATATTATGTGTTACATTTGTCCTTTTAATTGTAAATGATGCAATGTTGTTATAATATGGTTATAAGTTCTATTATTGTAAAGATTCAATATTGTATTGCATGTGCATAGTAAATGATGTAATGTTGTAACAACATAATTATAAACTAGGTATTCAATGTGATGGTTATGTTTATTTTTGTATTGTATATGCGTTGTAAACATATTATAACATTGTGTTTACAAGCTAGAGTGTCAAGTTTTGGATGTCATGGTGTCATTTTTTACACCTTTACAAATTAAAATGTGTTTCATGTCAAATATTTTTTCATTTTAAGAACAGGGATTTAACCATATGATACAAAAATGGAATAATTTTGAATTAATTTGTTAATCAAATAGGGTACTTTTAATTATGAACAAATTACAATGTGATAATCTTTATAAAAGGTGGAAATGGATTCACCATAATTTTGATTTGTAATGAAATAACTTGAATGGACTACCCAAAATTCATAAATGTGATTTGCAATTCAAAATGAATTTTAAGAAAATATTTTTGACGCACCCCAAACTATTTTTAAAACTTAAATGTGAAACCAAAGGTGAAAACAATGAAAGAAAAAATAATGGGGATATGCTTTCTAACTCACAGCATTTCGGGGGTAGAGGGGCATGCTAGAGCTCTAGGATGGGGATTAAGACGAGTGCCAAGCAAATCAACTATTCACACGAACTTGCACAAACCAAATAACAAGTTGGTTAATGCATAGTTGGAGCACTTTTGGTGCACGGACAAGCCATGGGCACACATGAACTCACAAGATTCACCATGGCCCAAATTTGATGAAAGCCACCACCTTCACCTTTATATATTCTTTGTGATTAGCCATGGGGGCTACATCCAAATGTCATTTTGTCCCAAGATTCCCAAGTTGGGAGTTTTGAAATTTTCGAAATTAGGACTCTCGCAACTTTGGAGGCCCATAACTTTTTGTGCAAACCTTCGACTAAAGTGAGGTCTAAAGGAAAGTTGTAACCTTTGTCGAACGCTTTCTAATGATATTTGGCACGCCACCTACACGTGAGTAAATCAGGATAATTCCTGATTTTTAATGGTCGGAAATCAAATTGGCACTTTGATTCCTTACCCTTCTTTCGGTCATAACTTATGTTTTTAGTACTCAAATGGGACGTGTGAACCCATTTTAGATATCTACGTTCTAAGAGTTTTCCAATGATATAATGAATTTTTCAATCCAATGAATTTTGACTTATGAAATTGCTCTTTGAAAATTTAGGAGTCCGTTGGGACTCCAACTCCCAAAGTGGGAGCCCACTTGGGAATGTGTGGGTTCATTCCCTCATACCCTCCATTTTTGTATTTTGAATAATTTTTAAAAATCACAAAAATCATAACTTAGTTTATCTTACATGGTTAAGTGTCATTATTTTTAGAAAAAAATTACAAATTTATGAATTAAGATTTTTGGCCTATAAAAAATACAATGTGAAAAGTATTACTTGGTAATAAATGGACCACTCTAACTTGCAAACACCTAACATTGTCATTTTTTAATTACATGTGCAACAATGGGTGCAAAAGATATGATATTGTAATAACATGGTTATAACCTTTAAAATGGTATTTATTCAATATTATGTCCATGTTGATTATGGTATTGTATTTATTTTGCTTTTGCAAAGCAAATAATGTTTTCATATTTCAATACATTTTTATTGACATTGGTATTATCATATTCGCATTATTGATAATGCATAAATACTAATGTTTTGTATTAATTGATAAGGTGTTACTCTTAGTACTTGTTTTAAATCAATTACTAAAAATAACAAATTTCAAGATAAAAAATTCACGTCACAATCCATAACAAAAAAACCCAAAACCACAACCAAAGAAAAAAATCAATATAAAGGTCAAAATTTTTTGGTCACACATGAATAAATTTACATTCCTTACTAAGCATTTATTACTCATCAACAATTTAATTTTTTAAATATGCATAAACAAATAATAAAAAGTTGAATGAACATGGGCACTATTAATGTCAAATAGTTATGATGAACCGCCATGACTACCCACTAATTTCAACAACTTTTGATGGTGTTTGTAGATAAATGTATAATTATCTACCTAAAATTTGAGCTAGTTGGCCACAATTTATAAAATATATGTCTTAAATTGTTTATTACGAGATTTGTGAGTTTTAATGTTGGCTATAAATAATGAAAGAAATAACTAACAAAAAAATCAATAATGGTAAATGCTAATATTATAACATTGTTTTATTTTGGAATTATGTATTTAACATATTATTTTCAAACATACAAAGTCAATATAACAACTATAGAAATCAGAAGTAAAATTCCACACAAAAATACATCCCAAAATACATATCTACATAATTATTATTTTTGTAATGATATGAAAACAAAAACAAACAATATTGTATTGAAAAACATAAAATAAGAAACAAAAAATACACCTTAATATCAATTTTATTCTCCATCAAAATTGTTTTAACTCTATCATGAGCTTTTCTCCCCCTCTCTTTCTTAAACTATTGGATGTCCTCATCATGATAATAAT
>Ga0116229_10001766_pt1 | contig 34431 bp, 41 predicted proteins | sample S1TSphgellanicum_3_FD_87313 | JGI IMG/M metagenome (GOLD analysis project Ga0116229, IMG submission 87313) | Host-associated microbial communities from peat moss isolated from Minnesota, USA - S1T2_Fc - Sphagnum magellanicum MG | ecosystem: Host-associated > Plants > Peat moss > Unclassified...
AAATTCCCGCCTCGTACATCAGGTCGACGATCAGCTTCAGCTCATGCAGGCACTCGAAATAAGCCATCTCGGGCTGGTAACCCGCAGCCACCAGCGTGTCGTAGCCTGCGGTCACCAGCGCGCTCGCGCCGCCGCAAAGCACGGCCTGTTCGCCGAACAGATCGGTCTCGGTTTCCTCCTTGAAGCTCGTCTCGATCACGCCCGCGCGCGTGCCGCCGATGCCCTTCGCCCAGGCCAGCGCGACTTTCTTCGCCTGCTTGCTCGGGTTCTGGAAAATGGCGATGAGCGCCGGAACGCCGCGCCCTTCCTGGTACTGGCGGCGCACCAGATGGCCCGGTCCTTTCGGCGCGACCATGATCACGTCGATGTCTTTCGGAGGCACCACGGTCTTGAAATGAATCGCGAAGCCGTGCGAGAAGAGCAGCGTCTTGCCCTTGGTCAGGTTCGGTTTGATGTCCTTTTCATAAACGGACGCGATGGTGATGTCCGGCGTCGCGACAAAAATGATGTCGGCCTTCTTCACCGCCTCGGCAGTATCGAAAACTTCGAAACCATATTTCTTCGCGGCCTCGATGGACTTGCTTCCAGGGTAAAGGCCAATGATGACCTTGACACCGCTTTCCTTGAGATTGAGCGCATGGGCATGGCCCTGCGAGCCGAAGCCGATTATGGCCACGGTCTTGTTTTTCAGCACGTTCAAGTCACCGTCTTTATCAGAGTAAATTTTAGCAGGCATAGGAGGGGCAAGTATTAGGCAGGTTGCCGCGCGTTGAACAGGCTAATTTTAAAGATAGCGACGGTCTGTGAACGTAGCTAAGAAAAATGAAATCAGCCCGACAGAAACTGCGTGGGGAGGGGGGGTACGGGGATGTTCCGTTATGAAGTGGTATGATGTGGTATGGAGAGGAGGGTGATGGGCCGGCCCTCGGCGTCCCCGGCGTGTTGGAGCCGGTGTAGCAGGGTGGTGATTCGCGGGACTTTGAGTGGAGTTGCGTCCGGTTGGTTTTCGCCGTTTTCGAGACAAGAATCAGAGTTTGGGGAAATCATAAGGCCGCTATTTTGCGGCAATCCCCATGAAACACGGTAGCCTTGGAAAGCTTAAACGGCTTAGACGGCCTAAAATTATAAGGTTTTTAGGCCGTATAAGATAATAGGGAGGTCTCCAAACAGTACGTGAATACATTGCCAACCAGGCGGAGCATCATCGGAAGAAATCGTTTCAAGAGGAATATCGCGCTTTTCTGCAAAGACACCACGTTGCTTACGATGAGCGGTACGTTTGGGATTAAGATGCCTTAGACCGCCCTTTCAGGGCTGGGCCTTTGTGGAACGCTTACCCAGGGCGTTGACCTGGGCTGTGGCTGGGCCGCCCCGTTGGGGCTTTCGATTCACACCAATTTGCGAACGAGGAGATATCCACGATACGCAAGAAATAAAACAAGGTAAAAGATGCAAAAGTTAATGGAGTGCAACAAAATCTCAGCCAAAGGTTCGTTAAGTTTGGTGCCACTGGTTAAATCTGGTCCCCAATTCCAAATCGATCGTATAACAGCGCTTATCAGCGGATTGTAATCATAGCTAACATCGATGAGTTCAGCTAAAAAGGACATGGGAAGGGTTAGTGCCGAAAGAGCCAAGGCTATTCCTGCGATAATCCACAGATGCAAGTAGGCCCTCATTTATTTGGCCCGAAGGTGGTTAAATAGTCAGCCTGGCCGCCAGCATCATCTTGCGCGCCTCCGCGGCCGAGGGCTGGCCCGGTGCGGCGGGCTGGTCGAGATAGCCATAGACGAGGCGCGAACCGAGCGCCGTCAGCGCCGAACGTGATTGCGCGGCATAGGGGCCGACGCCCATGACGGCGACGGACCAGTCGGGGTGGTTGACCAAAATCGCGGCGAGTTGCTGCAAATCGCGCCACGATTTAATGCGCGCGGCAACCTTCAGGATCGTCGCGGGCAGGGGAGCGAACTGTCCGACCCAGCGCGCGACTTGCGCTGGCGTGGCGGGCTTTTCGATGGCATGAGCGGAGAGCACGACGGTTTTGCCGGTGCGCCGCGCTTCATCGATCACGGGTTGCATCGCCTTCGCGGTCGCCAGTTCGACATCGATGGCTTCCACGTTTGGCAGCAGGCGGAGAAACAGCTCGCGACGTTCTTTCACCTTCCACGTGATTTGGCCACCCTCGGGCGGAATCCGCAGCGTGAGCAGCACGGGATGCTTTTTCCCGCGCAGGGCCGCTTCGATTTTCTCCACGGGTACCTTGGCCGCCAGCAGCGCGTCGACGCGAACTTCAATCGCATCGGCGGGCACGGTCTTTCGCGTCAGGCAGCTTAGCCCGGCGGGAGTGGTCACCGTGCCGAGCACGACGGGATGATGATCAGGAAATTTCATGAGATTGGTCTTCCGTAGTTTCGGCATCCGGATCAGCGGGTTGCGGCTCGGGTTTTCTTATGATACGCAGCCGTCGGATCCGGCGCAGGGTCACTTCCGTGGCGAAGAGTTGGAATCCGTCGATCACTAGCTGATCGCCCGGATGCGGCACACGCCCCCACTGCCGTATGGCCCATTTTTCGACGGTTTCAGTGGTCTGGGTGGGCAGCGGCCAGCCTGTCTCGTTGGCAAGATCGCGCAAAGGAAGATCGGCATCCACCAGGACGTACTCCTTGCTTCGCTCGAAGAACGGACCCTTCTCGATATCGAATTCATCACGGATATCGCCGACCAGTTCCTCGAGGACGTCCTCAAAGCTGACCAGTCCCATCATTTTCTCGTCGGCATCGAGAACGAGGGCGAGGTGATTGCGCGATTTGCGGAAAAGCTCGAGCATCGCCGGCAGGCGCGTCCGGGCGAGGAAGGTCAGGATGGGGCGCACGATATCGGAGAGCTTCGTCTGCGGGCCGAGCGTCTGGTATTGCCAGAGCAATTCCTTGACATGAATCACGCCGAGCACCTGGTCCTGCGTCTCGCCGCAAAAGGGCAGGCGGCTGTAGCCTGACTTTTGCGCGACGGCCATATTTTCCGCCAGAGATTTGTCGCGCCAGAGCACAACCACCTGGTCGCGCGGCAGCATCACTTGTTCGGCGGTGGTTTCCTTCAGCCGGAGCGCCTTGAGCATGATCTTGTTCACCAGGTCGTCCGAGGGATGGACATGGCGCGAATTCATCAGCACGTATTGCAGCTCTTCCTGGTTGAAGCCGTGGTCGAATTCCTTCGTCGGCGGGATGCCCATCCACATCAGCAGCCGGTTCGCGGTGCGGTTGAGCAGCCAGATGAACGGGTAGGCCGCATTATAAAAGACGATGAGCGGCGCGGAGAACCACATGACCACCGTCCCGGGCCTCCGGATGGCGAAATACTTCGGCACCAGTTCGCCGAACACGATGTCGATGAAGGTGATTCCGGCAAAGGCCAGCCCGTAGGCGATGGAAACGACCGCGGCGCTGCTCACGATGCCCCAGTCCGCGAGGGGACCTTCAATCCACCCGGCCACGACCGGCTCGCCCACCCAGCCGAGGCCGAGGCTGGTCAGGGTAATTCCCAATTGCGTGGCGGAGAGGTAGCGATCGAGATGTTTCGTGACGCGCAGGGCCATGCCGAGCCGCCAATCCTTTTTCCCCTTCACCCGCATCGACTTAAGCTGCGATTCGCGAATTTTAACGAAGGCGAATTCCGTCGCGACGAAGAACGCATTGCACGCGATCAGGACACAGATCACCGCGCCCTGAGCCGGGTAATGAAACCATGACGACGCCATATTCCTTCCAGCCTAGACGAAGCGGCTTGGTTTTAACAGAAAGACGTGTGCCGGCTCCGCGTCAGGTTGAAACTTGGAAGAAGGGGCTGGTTTGCCAAAAGGAGTCGATGATAGAAATGAGAGACGTGCGACAGCACCCGAATGAACCCTTTCGCCGTTGGTTTTCCGATGACAACTTTGACCTGATTGTCTGGTTTAAGCCGGACAAAACCATCTACGGTTTTGAGCTTACCTATGATAAGACTGACCACGAGAAGGCGATCCGGTGGTTTGCAAATAAGGCGCTTAGCCACCACAACGTCGACTCGGGTGAGCAAGACCCGAGGGCCAATCGCACGCCGATTCTTACACCTGTATCGAGCCAAACCGGCATGGGGCACGTGCTTTCTAGCTTTGAGGCGGCGCAAGAAGGGCTTCCGGAGAATTTAGCCGCTCTGATAAAGAGCAAGCTGAGGGAATTGGGCAGACTCACCTAATAAGGGTGACCCAATGGCTTTTTTCCTGCCTCGGCTAAAATTGACTTTCCCCTCGTTTGCCATACGCTGATGATGAACGATTTATGGCAACCGCATATGAAAGCAGCGCTTGGGCGCAAGTGAAGGAAGGCTGGCGACAGCTCTACGGCTCCTTTGCGCGCGAGGGCGTCAGCGTGGAAAACCATGAATTCGAGGCAGTTGCGCCGGTCAATTGGGGGCGCAGCTTTCACCGCGACAGTGTCGAGTTGTGCCTGAACCTGCGCGGCACCGGCACGGTCAACGATGGACGGACCGAGGCGCGGTACCAGCCTCACACGGTCGGTTTCTACTGCAATGCCAAGGCCGATTTGAAGGCGCTCCGCAATTCGGGCGAGACCCACTCCTTTATTACCGTCGAGCTTGCGCGCGGCTATCTGGAGACGCAGGTCCACTCGATGGAGGACGATTTGCATCCCGCGCTACGCCGCTGGCTGATCAACCGGGGTGGTTCCGCCGCCGCCGTGGGCGCGATGTCGCCGGGGCAGGAGGTCACCTTTCAGGCCCTGCGCCAGCCGCCCGTTCCCGTCGCCGCGCAACGGCTTTGGTATCAGGCCAAGACGCTTGAGTTGCTTTCCCAAGTCCTCTTCCAACCCGTGTCGCCGCAGGAATTCTTCTGCCAGCGCCAGAAGCGGGTTGCCCGTGAGAGGGTCGAGCGCACGACCGCCATCCTGCGCAGTCATCTGGCCGATCCGCCTGACATTGAGGCGCTCGGCGCGCAGGTCGGCTGCAGTTCGTTTTACCTCAGCCGTCTTTTCTCGAAGGAGATGGGCATGACCATTCCGCAATACGTCCGGCAGATCCGCATCGAACGCGCGGCGGAGTTGCTCCTCGAAGGACGCCACAATGTCACCGAGGCGGCGATGGAAGTCGGCTACTCGTCGCTGAGCCATTTCAGCAAGGCGTTCTGTACCACCATCGGGTGCTGTCCAGCGCTCTTCCCCAATGCCACGGCGCTGGTGGAGAAGTTCAAGGCGGGTAGGGACGCGAGTCCCTTCGCGTCCCATTAAATTGTCGGACGGAAAGGGACTGCCGTCCCTACCTCAAAGCCGAATAAACTCGCCCACCTGCGGCAACGCTTTCAACGCAGCGACATTGGCCTCATCCGGACGCTCGGGCCGGTCGCGGTCAACATTCACGAGGCAAAGAAAGCCGAGCGGTTCGCTCGTCGTGGCGCGAAACTGGTGCCACGTCATAGTCGGGACATAAACCAAGTCGTTCCCGGTGATTTCATAAATCGCGTCGCCGACCAGGCAATGTCCGCGTCCGCGAATGATCATCACCGAATGGATGTGATCGTGCCGCTCCAACGTGGAGTGGCCTCCCGGCTCGATCTCGAAGTACCGCAACTCCGCCGACAGCTTCGGCCCGCCCTCGAAAAGCACCTGCCGCGAGATCGCCTTGAAATGCGTTCCCTCCTCCTTGTAATTGAGCACCGGCACGCCGTCCCAGCGATGCCCGCCCACATGGCGAATGATCGAGTTCATGGGGACCTCTTCCGGAAAAACAGAGAGACTTGCTTTATCAAATCTCGAATGAGAAAAATCTCGATTGAAAGAAACACCACAGCAGAAAGGATGAAAAAAACTGTCACGCTAAAACGCGGATAGGCATCCTGATACCGCCGCTGGCAAGCCAGCCAAGTATTGAGCAGCAAGGAGCAGCCAAAGTAACTCCAGTAGGAAAATGCGATCATCGAGACGATGACGTACCATGTTCTAGGTCTTTCAGTAGCGCTTTTCACGATAAAATCTTATCATATTCATCATGAGGGCCAATCCAAAACCAGTGAAAGCCATCGGGACGTTCTCTGGCCAGTGCGCGATAATGAATTCCTACGCGAGCAGACCACAATATTCCCACTCTTTTGAATCTTAACGAAGAATGCCTGCTATCGGCCTCTAAAAGTTCAAAATTCTTGTCCGCGAGCTTTTGAATATGCTCAGGAAGAGCACGATAGTGCGCCCAAAACTCTGGCAAAGCGTGATGCTTCACAACGGAGTTGATCGGCCAGCCGCGATATCGGCGTCCACCTTTGCGATGATCTTATCAAACTTCCCCGCCGCCACATCGCGCTCGATTTGCTTGTCCCATTCGTCGGCCATGAATTCCTCGAACCACGCGGCGAACTTGGAAAGTTCCTCGGCGGGCAGTTGCGAAATGGCTTGTTCCAATTCCTGAACACTCATGTATTCAGGTTACTCATTTCTCCTCGAATGACAAGGCGAGGCCATCGCATACGCCGCTGCGTTATCGTAAAAATTACTGCCCTCCGCAGGAGTTTTCGCGCGACAAATCGGCACGTGTGCGTAAGTTGTCACTCCTAGAATGTCTACTCCACGACCTTTTCTCTATGTTAAGCCCGGCTGCCCCTGGTGCGATGATGCCGAAGACTACCTCACCGATCACGGCATCGAGTACGACAGGGCCAACGTCACTACGGACCCGGTTGCCTTCGCCGAAATGAAACGTCTTTCCGGCCAGACCAAAGCGCCCACCATGGTCTGGGACGATGAAATCCTCGCCGATTTCGGCGTCGAAGAACTCGACGAATTCCTACGCGAGAGAAACGTAGTCAACTAGCCGCGGGTGGGACGTGTCCCTTCCAGCGGCGGTTGTCGCGATCCCCTATGGCCACGCACAAATCACCCAAGATCGACGCGCTGCTGGCGGGCTTCGAAGAACTGCCTGGCTTCGACCGCCATTACGTCGGCTTTTTCCGCTGCTTCAACGCGCAGCTTTATTACGAGGCTCACGACGTGCTGGAGGAGGTCTGGCTGCCGATTCGAGGTACACCGCAAGCCAAGTACTATCAGGGCCTGATCCAGATGGCGGGCGGGTTCGTCCATCTGCAAAAGAATCGCCTTGGACCCGCCGCACGACTCTTCGCGCTCGCGCTGGTGAATTTCGAACCCTACCCGACATGCCACGCCGGGATCGATCTCGATCTCGTCCGTGAAGTTTGTCGTTCCCACCGGCAGGCCATCGTCGATTCCGGCGAGAGGGTCAATCCCTGGTCGAAGGAAACCGCGCCGCAGTTGACGCTGCCGGAGTTTCCTTAAACCAAAAACCCGCTCGCGGCGTAATCGTCGATGCCCTTTTCCAGCGTGAACTTTGGCGTGTAGCGCAGCGCGCGCGTCGTCTCGGTCAGGTCGGCTTCGGTGTGGGGTTGATAGTGCGCGTGGGGATTGTCGATGTACTCCGGCTGCCATTGCGTGTTCAGCACGCGGTTGAGATTCGCGACGATGTCATTGAACGAGCGCGGCACGCCGCTGCCTGCGTTATAGATGCCCGACTTCCGCGCCTTGGCGGCGAGGATCGTGCAGTTGACGATATCCTTCACGTAAACGAAATCGCGGATTTGCTCGCCGTGCTTGAAGATGCGCGGGGGCTGTCCGCGCCGGATCTGCTGCGCCAGTTGCAGGATCATGCTGGAGGCGGCGCCCTTGTGCGCCTCGCGCGGGCCGTAGACGTTAAAGTAGCGCAAGCCCACCACGATTTGCGACGGATTTTCCCTCGCCCAACGGCGGGCCAGATTATCGAGCTGCACCTTGGAAAACGCATAGACGTTCGCCGGTTTCGGGTCCTGGTCGACCTTGTTCACACCGGCGGCGATGCCATACGTCGCGGCGGACGAGGCGTAAACGAGGCGCGTTTTGCGGCCTTCGAAATAATTGAGGATATTGCGCCACGACTCGACATTGTCGTGCGTCTGCCGGAACTGATTGTGATCGGTCGTGTCGGTGATTGAGGCGAGATGGAAAACCAGGTCGACCTTGCGCCCGCCGCCGAAATAATGCTTCAGGTCGATCTGCGCCAGGTCGCCGGCGATCACATCACCCTTGAAGCCCTCGAGATTCTTGAAATAGCCGGAGCGGAAATCATCCACCACGGTCAGGTCGGCCTCGGGAAAGCGCTTGGCCATTTCATGGACGAGGTTCGACCCGACGAATCCGGCTCCGCCGGTAATGACGACGTGTTTGTACATTGCTCTATCCTACACAATTGACGGCGCCTGAAAATAGGTTTAAGGCCAGGGACAGCCAGTCGCCTTATCGGCTAATATCCCTCTGCGTCAGCAGCTTGAATTGGTTCGCCTGGAGTACGGAACAAGCGCACTCGCCGTCCTCGACATGGAGAGCCAAAGCCGCTTTGCCGCGCGGACGCGTCAGCAGCGAGTAGGCGGAGTGGATGTTGCATTCCGCTTGCAAGAGCGCCGTCAGCACTGCTTTCAAATCGGCCGCGCTGCTGGAAAGTTCCACCACGACCAGCTTCACTTCGGTGAACGCCAGCCCGTGTTCCTGGAACAGCGTGCGGGCCTTGTCGGGATCGTCCGACACCAGCCGCACGATGGCCGCGTCGGCCGTATCGAGAATGCTCAGCGCGACGACATGCACCTGCGCCTGGGAAAACATTTTCACGATGTCGAGCAGCCGGCCCACCTTGTTCTCCATAAAAACGGAAAACTGAGTGACTTCGTCTTCCTGCCGTCCCTTGGCGGTTTCGAGCTCCGGTGTGTCCATGTCCATAAGAGAACCCTAGCATGACTTGGCAACCTCCCCCTTGTCACGTGAGATTTGCTCATGAGAGGAGGGCTCCTGCGAGGGGGCAGTGAAGCTTCGCTCGAAAATACCACTGCATGCAAAAACCTGCCCTCTGTTGGAGCAGATTTGATTCGCCACCTTAACCGTGTTCTGGCCTCATTCCACATGCCATGGCTCCCGCTAAAAAGCTTCCCGCTTCAAAGTCCCAGACGCCCAAGGCGCTCGGGGCCGTGGCCCGGCAGCAACTTTTGCTCGTCAACGGGCTGCTTGATGAAGTGGCCCGCAATTATCTCGCCCGGCTCCATCGCGAAATCGCCGAGTTGATCCGTGCGCTGGAAAAAAAGCAGGTTCAACCGGCCCTTTCCCGCCGGGAATTGAAGGACCTGCAGGGAATGCTGAAGCAGATCGCGCATCTCCAGATCAATCCGGAAAGGGGACGCCGCAAGGACCTGAAGAAGATCGATTCCCTGATTGGCGCGCTTCAGTCCACCGTCGAAAGATGGTAAGTCGCGCTCTTCTCCACCAGAGGTCTTATTGCATGCGTTACGCCGTCCTCGATCTCGGCAGCAATTCGATCAAGTGCGTGATGGCGGAGACGCGTGGCAAAGGCGTCCACATTCTGCATGAGGTCAGCATCGGCACCCGTCTGGCCGAACACCTCATCGACACCTGCGAACTGCGGCCCGAAGCGATGGTCCGCACGCTCGACGCCCTGCGCGAAATCCGCGCCAAGGCCGATGAATTGCGCATCGAGCATTTCCGCGCCGTGGCCACCAGCGCCGTCCGCGACAGCCGCAACCGCCGGGAGTTTCTCCGCGCCGCGCGGCAAGTGCTTGGTTTTCCCGTGCGTCTCCTTTCCGGAATGGAGGAGGCGGAAACCATATTTTCCGGCGTGATGGCCGATCCTCATTGGCGGGGCAAGGACGTCTTCATTCACGACATCGGCGGCGGCAGCGCGGAATGGGTGCAGGGACACCATGGCAAGATGGAAAAGCGGATCAGTCTGCCTCTTGGCGCGGTGCGCTTGCGCGAACGGTTCCTGCACGAGTATCCGGTGGCGTCCGACACGGCGGCGTTACTGGTTGAAACCATCAAAGGGCAGATCGCCCATCCACTGGCCCATTATTCGCTCGGTCCAAGACGCCTTGTCGGCACGGGCGGGACGATCACCTGCCTGGTGGCGATCCACAAAAAGCTCGCTCATTTCGATCCGAAAAAAATCGACCACACTTCGTTGACGATTGAGACGGTCCGCGCGCTTTTGTCGAGTTTCACCGGGCGCACACTAAAGCAACTCTGCGACGTTCCGGGCTTGCCTCCCAAACGCGCCGACCTGATCATTCCCGGAACGGCGGTTGTTCTCGCCACCATGGAACTACTCGGTGCGGGCCGCTTGCACGTCAGTGTTCGCGGGTTGCGCTACGGTGTGTTGACGGCGGCGATCCGCGAAGAAGAAGCCCGCGCATCTGCGCCATCGGCAAAAGCCCGCTCTTCCTGAATTTATGAAAACGCTTGTTGAAGAGACCCTCGCCCTGCGCGCCCGTTACGACGAGGAGCCGGGCCACTCCGACCATGTCACCATGCTGGCACTGCAAATTTTTGATGGCCTGGGCTCGTGGCACAAGCTGAAACCGAGATCGCGCGACCTGCTTCAATCCGCCGCGTTGCTGCATGACATCGGCTGGTCGCAAACTCCTGACGGCAGGAATCATCACAAATGGTCCGCGCGGCTCATCCAGGAATATCCATGGAAACACCTGGCGAAGGAAGAAGTGCCATGGGTCGCCCAGATCGCCCGTTATCACCGCAAATCTCCGCCGCAACCCGATCACGACGAATTCCATGCGCTGAAATCATCTGCGCAAAAGATGGTCATGATTTTGGGCGGCATCCTGCGCATCGCCGACGCGCTGGACCGAACCCACACCGGCAAGATCAAGCGTCTCGAAGCCACCGTGACGAAGGAAGCTATCATCGTCCGCGTGCTGCCTTCCGGGGCGTGGAATCCCGAGCGGGTCACGTTCGAGGTCAAGTCCGACATGCTGCAAGTCGCCGCCAAGCGCGAAATTCAGTGCGAGGAGATAAAATAATAGTATCCGTCATTCTGACTGAGGTTTCGCACAGAGGGCCGAAGAGGAATTGCAGAGAAAGGCGGAGGATGAAGTGAGTTCCCTAATGAAGACTCTGCAGTCCTCCGTGCGAAACTGTTCCCACAGCTCTCAAAACGTCTTGGGCAAGCGCTCCGCCGCGGCCTGGTCCATCATCCAGACTTTGTCGCCGTCGACCGGCTGCACCATCTGGACGGGATAAATGATCTCGCGACGATTCACGAAGAGAACTTCGCGGACCATATCGGCCTTGTCCGCGCCGGCGATGAGAAGGAGGACTTTCCGGGCGGCATTGAGGACCGGGAAGGTGAAGGTGATGCGCGCGGAGTTGAATTTCTCCACCCAGTTCGCGATCACCCACCGCTCTTTTTCCTCCAGCCCCTTGCTGCCGGGAAATAGCGAAGCCGTGTGGCCGTCAGGCCCCATGCCGAGCAGAATTGCATCGAAGCGCGGCAGGGTATCCACCCGCATGCCCGGCGTGAAGAAGGAGTGCACTTCCACGTCATAATCGAGCGCGGCCATGTTCGCATCGGGCAACTCGGCGCGGACGCGGTGGACATTCTCCGCCGGTACCAGGCCGGACGAGAGGAGGGTCGTGCTGACCATGAGAAAATTGCTGTCGATGTGGCTGGGCGGGACGTGGCGTTCGTCACCGAAAAAGAGGTGGGTGTACTGCCAGGGAAATTGCGCAAATGCGGGATCGGAACCGAGCAGCGTGTAGAGCTTGCGCGGGGTCGATCCGCCCGCCAGCGCCAGGGTGAAGATTCCCTTCTCGGCCACGCTTTCCTGCGCCAGGCGGAGGAGTTCCACGGCGGCTGCCATGGCCAGCGCATCGGCATCGGGATAAATTTGACGGGATTCCTGACTCATGGCATTAGCGTACCGAACGGAGAAGGTCGTGCAAGGTTGATGCCAATCTCCAATCGATCAAAAAAAGTGGCCCGACTAGGATTCGAACCTAGGACCAAGTGATTAAGAGTCACCTGCTCTACCGCTGAGCTACCGAGCCGAAATTCCGGATGCGACGGAAGGGTTATTATGCAAGCTTCGCCAAAAATGGCAAAGAAATTAGGATGCCGCCGGGTGCTCAGGAGATGAATCGATATCCAATGGACAGCGTGACTTTGACGATGGTTTGCAACGGTGAGTCGCTAAATCGTCACGCCTTATTGAGCACGCTGCATCGTTTATACTCATCTTAAGGAGTCAGGGTTTTAGTCGAAAAAGAAAGTTGGATGAGCCCTGCGCGGAGTTGCCGCCAAACTCAGGAAAACAGATTTCGAGGCTTCCTGCTGGAGATAAAACCTGTCGAAAAAGAGGGCCTGATTTGATCCCTAAAAGGGTCGAGCTTTGGCTAAATTCAACGGTTTTTGCGCGCCTTAGGTTTCGATTTGAGGCACGTAAATTGCTTTGAGCGGTTCCCCGACGGAAGTGTTTGGATTAGAAGCCTTGAAATAAGACAGTAGCGAATCAGTTGTTGGGTGCAACAACGATGCGTTTACCTCTGAAAAAGAGGTCAGCTTAAGACCTGTCGAGCATCTTGGCACAGCCGCTGCAAAGCATAGCAAGTCAAACAGCAGTAAAAAATAACCGGCAAAAAATTCAAATAAACTCCTTAATCATGTTTGGTAATCAGATCGTCATTAAAATATTTTTCATCGCCTTGTTTGCTGCCTTGGCCGCACTGATTCCAGTTCAGGCCCTGACGAGCGCTGAGGAGGCTACGCCGGTAACTAGTCCACCACCAACACTGGCGGCGCCGGTTTGGGGCAAACTGGTCGTGTCCGGAAATACCGTTACTTGTTTTTACGCTACCGGAGCAGCCACACCGTCGACCTGGGTCCAGATCGGTGTGCCGCAGACCATCGACTTTATCAATAATCCCATTCTGGTCGGCATCTATATCACAGCTCATGTTGGAACTGGAACTCCCACGGTAAGTACGGGAACCATCGACAATTTTTCAATTACTCCGGCGCCAACCTACCGACTGGCTGATTACGATATAGGTTCGCCTTCACTCATGGGCTCGGCCAACCTGACCTCAGGGGTCTGGAACATTGCCGGATCAGGCAAGGATATCTGGGGAACTGCGGATCAGTTCAATTATCAGTCGTGGTTGGTTTGGGGCGACTGCACCGTCATTTGCCGGGTGACTTCGCTCTTGTCGAGCGGTAGCTTGTGGCAAAAGATTGGAATTATGGTTCGGGATGGTTTCAATAGCGGGTCGGATTACGCCGCATTTGCTGCTACAAATGGTGAGGGGATTGTTTTTCAGTATCGCCCCTCGTTCAATAACAATTCCGATGTTATCAAGTACGTGGTACCTCCGGCTCCGGGCATCCAATCAAGTGTATCGGTGGGGTATGGCCTGGCTGGCAGCACGACCTATACCTTGCGACCCTGAGAGCCCGTGCTGATCCGTCCTGAGATAGTCGTTACTCATCACGTGCGGCGCGGCTCAGCAGATTTTTGACGGCTTTGCCCGGCGGCATTCCTTCATAGAGCACGGCGTGGAGCTGCGTCACGATCGGTTTGGAGTCGGCCGGGATGGCGCTGTTGAGATGCACAGAACGCGTGGTGGGCAGACCTTCGCAGATGCCGCCGAGCCGCGGCAGAATTTCCTCCACGGAGAGGCCCTGCGCCAGTAAACTTCCAAAGCGGAAATTGCGGCTTTGCTCGCTGGTGGCGGTCAGCATGAGATCACCGATCCCGCTGAGACCGGCGAAGGTCTCCGCCCGCGCACCGGCCAGCACCCCGATGCGCGTCATTTCGGCCAGGCAGCGGGTGAGTAATCCGGCAAGGGAATTTTGTCCAAGCTTGAGACCGTGGCACGCGCCGCCGGCAATGGCGTAGATATTTTTCAGCGCCCCGCCGAGTTCGACGCCGACCAGGTCGACCGAGCTGTAGGTGCGAAAGCTAGGTTGATGAAGAATGGCTTGGAATTCCTTCGCCAAGTGCTCGTCACTGGCCGCGATGGTGCAGATGGCGGGAAGACCGGCGGCGATTTCGGACGCGAAGGTCGGTCCGGAAAGGGCGGCCACGCGCGGCTCATTCCAGACGTCGGTGATGATCTGGCTGACGCGCTCGCCCGTGGCGATTTCGAGCCCCTTGCTCAGGCTCAAGACCGGCACGCCGAGCGGTGGAAAATGCGCCAGCGTTTCGCGCACGCGCTGCACGGGCAGCGCCACGAGGATGTAGTCGGGTTTGACGGCGGGCCACGCCGCGTCCGCGTGCCCGACAAAGCTCACGTGGTGCCCCAAACGTCCGATGACTTCGCCGATGGCGAGACCCCATGCGCCGCGTCCCAAAATAATGATGTTCATGGCGTGTCCTTTTTTTTGGAGCCAAATTCGATGCGTGATTCCGTACCGGCCAGTAGTCGCTGGATATTGGATTTATGCCGCCAGACGGCAAGTCCGCCCGCCAGGCACGCTAACCCAAAGTAGACCCATTGGCCGGGATAAAAAAAGGCCGCCGCAGGGGCCAGCACCACCGCCGCGGCGAGCGAGCCGATCGAAACGGTGCGCGTCGCCAGGGTCACCACGATCCAGAGCGACAACGCCACGGCCAGCACCGGCGGCATCAACGCGCCGAGCACTCCGGCTGAAGTGGCAATGCCCTTGCCGCCTTTGAACCCGAGCCAGGGCGTGTAGTTATGGCCGATGATCGCGGCCAGTCCACACAGAACCAAGAGCATAGCGGTGGACCAACCGTGGCCATCGGGAAAGCAAAGCGTCCGCACCAGGTAAAGCGGCAGAAAGCCTTTTAGGAAATCGCAGGCGAAGGCAACCAGGCCCCAGTTGCGGCCCATCACGCGCCAGACATTGGTCGCGCCAATATTGCCGCTACCGTGCTGGCGAATGTCGAGCCCGCGCGTCCGGCCCATCAGATATCCGGTCGGCACAGACCCCACCAGATAAAAAAAGAGCGGCCAGAGCCATTGCAAACCGTGCGGCGTCATCCCGTGTTGAATAGAACCATGCGGCGCGGCGGCAAGCAGATTCCTTGGGGCAGCTACAACACGCAGCAGTTTTTTTCTGGCGAAGCTTTACTGCCCTCCGCAGGAGTTTATGGTGGGGCCAATGAAAGTCGCGTTGCTCCACTACTCCACCTGGCCGGAGATGGGCGGTGTGGAAAACATGGTGCGGGACCAGGCGAATATGCTGGTGAACGCCGGGCATGAGGTGACGGTTTTGACGGGTAATGGCATTGATATCGGCGAAGGTTACAAGTTCGGCCTGGTGCCCGAGCTCGCGCCCGATTTTGAATTGAACAAATCGGTTCGGGCCGTGCTGGAACGCGGCCAGTCGGACCAGAATTTCAGCCAGTATCGCTCGGCGCTGGTCGATGCCCTGGGCGCAGCACTCGCCGATAAAGACATCACCATCGTCCACAATATGTTCACCGTGCATCACAACCTGGCCTGCACCCGGGCGCTGCACGATCTCGCTCCCCGCCACAAGATGATCGCGTGGACGCACGATCTCACGGCCACCAACACCGATTCGGCGCTGCCCAACCCGACCCAGCCGCCGTGGAACCTGATGCGGACGAGTTGCAAGGACGTGACCTACGTTGCCACGTCCGAATTGCGCGCGAAGGAGATCAAGGCCCATCTCAAGCCCGAGGTCGCGACGCACGTCATCCCCAACACGGTCGATCCCGTGCGGCTGTTCGGCCTGACCCCGGAAATCCGGGCGAACATTTTGCCGCTGGAGATTCCGTGGCGCGATTTTGTTTTCCTGCTTCCGGCCCGCGTCATGGTGCGCAAGAACATCGATTTTGCCATCGAGGTGGTGAAGAAGCTCTGTGAGCAGGGCCGCAACCCGCTGCTTTTCATCACAGGCGCAAAGGTCGCCGACAGCCCGGCTTCGGAACATTACGGTGCTTTTTTGCGCCAATCCATGCCGGAGGAATTGCGTGGTCATGTGATCTTTCTCAGCGATTATTTTCTCGTTCAAGATGACACCCTGCGCGATCTCTATCTTCTTTCGGATTGCCTTCTTTTCCCTTCCCGGCAGGAAGGCTTCGGCCTGCCCGTCCTGGAAGCGGCGTTGCACCGGATGCCGGTCTTGTGCGGTGACATTCCCGCTTATCGCGCCCTGGAGGGCTCGGGTTCCTTTTTGTTCAACGATATCGCGAAACTTCCCGATGTGATCAAATGGCTCGAAGGGCAATCCTCCTTTCGGCAACAACGCCGCTGCCGGCGCTTGTTTGATCCCACGATCATCTACAGCAAATACTACGACTCATTGTTTAAAACCCTCATGCCCGATAAGAAGACACCATGATCCAGGAAATTCCCTACGCTGGTTGGAAGCGCAATTTGCGCATCCAAGGACCCACCACGGAACTCGTCATCACGCTCGACGTCGGGCCGCGGATCATTCGTTACGGCTTTCTTCGTGGCAGAAATGTCTTTGTCGAATTGGCGGAACAATTGGGCGGCTCGGATGAGAAGGAATGGAAGATTCGCGGCGGGCACCGCTTCTGGACTGCGCCGGAAGCGGATCACTCCTACGACTTGGACAACGTGCCGGTGACCTGGAAAAAGATCGGCGAGACGGCGGTGGAAATCGTCCAGCCCGCAAGCAAGGCGCATGGATTTCAAAAGACGATGCGCGTGGAAATGCTCGCCCACGAGATCGTGCGCGTCACGCATCTCCTCACCAACGTGACCGGCAAGGCGATCGACCTTTCGCCGTGGGTTCTCTCGGTCATGGCGTCGGGGGGCGTGGCGCTGATTCCGCAGCCGAAGCTTGATACGCACCCTTCCGAATTTCCCGAGGGCCGCGCCGTGAAGCCCGAGGAATTTCTGCCCAATCGCGAGATGGTTCTCTGGGCTTTCACGGACCTGACCGATGGCCGCTACGCCTTCAGCGAGAATTTCCTGCGCGTGACCTATCTGCCCGAAAAGCCCGCCACGAAGCTTGGCTTGAAACTGCCCACCGGCTGGGTCGCCTACCAGAACGGGGACGTCGTCTTCGCAAAGCACTTCGCCTTCGATCCCGCGCAGCCCTATCCCGACCGCGGCTGCAACTTCGAGATCTTCACCAATATCCAGATTCTCGAGCTCGAGTCGCTCGCTCCCGCGCTTCCGCTTGCCCCCGGCGCGACCAGCGAGCACGTCGAGCATTGGACGCTGCACAAAACCGCCGCCGATCTCCGCGGCGAAAAAGCCGCCGTGAAGTTTTTCAGCGAGTTGCCGAAGATTGGGTAAGTTCAGCATTCCTTCATCCTGAGCCTGTCGAAGGATCAGTTCAGGCCAACATCGTAGATTTTAGGCTTGCTTTTTATTTGTAGGAGCCTAGCATGCGCGCCCGTCGAGATCAGGGTCTGTGTTTGCTGTAGGTGAAAGAAAACAATGACACCCAAAGAACGCTATCTGAAAGCTCTTGAAGACCCTTCTTCGGGTATGACTCGAGATACCCCTGCACGCCTGATAGAAGGAACCGTTCAAAAGCGATTTTCCGACGCCACAGCAGCGGGAGTGGAGGGTGCGAGGAAAATGACAAATCGAGAGGTCTTCGAACAAGTAGAAGCAACTTGCGGCTGGATTAACACTGAGGAAGTGAGAAAGCGATGGGGCTTAGTGAAATGAGAAAATCTCACCCTTTTCTAATCTTAAACACACTGCCTTATGCCCAAAAATGAACTTTATTATGTTTACGTTTATATTGACCCAAGAAACTTCGAAGAATTTTATTATGGAAAAGGTTTGGGGAGTCGCAAAAATTGCCATTTAAAAGATGACGCCGACACCGAAAAGACAAAGCGTATCCACGCAATCAAAGAGTCCGGTCTTTCTCCGATTATTCGAGTCATCGCTGCAAATTTGACCGAGAATGAAGCTTTCTTAATTGAAAAAACGCTCATCTGGAAACTAGGGAAGCACCTTACCAACAAATCTTCTGGACTCTTTTCTGAAAAATTCCGACCTCACAATACACTGCATCGTCCTCTACCGGGCTTCGATTTTCAAAATGCAATTTACTATTTGAATGTCGGCCAGGGGCCACACCGCTGCTGGTCAGATTGCCGCACTTATGGCTTTATGTCGGCAGGGCAAGGGAAACGGTGGAGAGATCAAATCTTGGGCCTTAATGTAGGCGATCTTGTTGCCGCTTTCGTAACCGGAGCTGGGTATGTGGGTGTAGGGAGGGTTACCGCTAGCGCGTTACCAGTTAATCAGTTTAAACTAAAAGGATTGCCTCTCAATCCTCACAGTCTTGCGTGCCCAAATATTTTTGAAAACAGCAATGATCTGGAGAAATCTGAATATGTAGTTCGAGTTGATTGGATAGAAACAGTTCCAGAGGAAAAGGCCTATTTTCTGCGCCGAGCGGGGATATTTGCTCCTCAGCGTGTTCGGGCAAGTCTTGCAAATCAGCAAGTCACACGGTCATTTATTGAAGAGTCCTTTGGCATCAATCTCGAAAATGAGTTGAAATGACAGAGCATTATGCGCATCAAATTGAACAATTTTAGCAATTGGCAGGATGATAGAGTCAGACAGCTTGTTGCATCGATTGCCAAGGATCTGCGACTCAAGGGCGATATCAGGTTCATTTTTCAGACGACATGGACGGAGATCGATGATGATGGAAACGTCAAGCCGGATAGCGAGGCTGAAGTGGGTTTTGATGGAGATGCCTACGACAATGGCGTCGTGCGGGTTTGCATTGATAAATCCATGCAATTCCCATTCACATACGATATAAACGAGGAGTTGGATGACTTTTACCTGCGCCATATCGTGCAATTAAAAAATGCTCACGAGATGCTTCTATATATGGCCGCTCATGAGTTACGCCACTTGTACCAATGGGAAAATCCGCTCAAAGCCAGGCAGATTCGTCGGCTGTTAAGATGTGATGATGAAACCGATGCTGACATTTACGCGATCATGACTTTGAGTCGATACCGCAATTCTAATGCTTGATAATGAGCGTGAAAAAGGGACACAGCGTTAGCAAAAGGGACGGGCATCTTTAAACTGGAAGGCACGCTTGCCCCTTTTGTCTGCTTCCGGGATTCAAGGGAGCAAGCCGACCCGGGCAGGGTGTTGCAGTGGGCTGCGATCCCATCAGGATCGGGATTGGTTTTACGTTTCCGGTGGTGTCCCCCTTCGACTTCGCTCAGGGCGCGGCTTGCTGCCGCGGCACGGGCTCGACCACCTGGGTGCGACCCCGTCCGGGGTCGGGTTCATAACCTTCAATACCGGTGGTATCGCCTGCTGGCTCAACCACCGGCTAGGATTGTGGCATTCCTTCGGAATGACCAGGACGCGGATCAAGCGAGTTGCGCAGAGATATCGAGTTGTCCGGGCCAGCCGAAGAGGCACCGGCGGTCATAGACCGCCGCTACAGGGAGGCACCGCCGGTCCTGCGGACGGCAGAGGGTGCGGCGGCTACCGGCTGCAACGTCCTGCGGTCGGCAATAGCTCAGGATGACTGACATAAAAAAATAGTTAGAGGTCCTTCGACAGCGCCGAGACAAGCTCGGCTTGCTCAGGATGACGGATTTTTATTGAGTCGCTTTCGCGATCCGGCGCAAGGGCCTGCGCCGGCTACCTTTCGGAACTGATCCTTCGACAAGCTCGGGATGACGGAGCTAGAAAAGGGCCATATTTCCCCTTGACCCGTTGGGTGCGGCGCGCTTTAATGCTCGGCTCAACTTTACCCAAGATTAATTATGTCCAAGACCGTCTCTCTTCAAGTTTCTCAGCGTGCCGGCGTAGGCCGCACCGCCCTCAAGGCCGTGCGCAAGGCGGGGCGCGTTCCCGGCGTGCTTTATGGCAAGGCCAAGGACAAGAGCGTCCGTTCCCGCGCGATTGAAATCGATGCGAAGAAACTGGCCTCCGTTCTCCACTCCTCGACCAGCGAAAACGTCCTTGTCGATGTCGAGGTGACCGATCCGGCCGGCAAGAAGGTTGACCAGCACCTGGCGCTTCTGCTCGATGTCCAGCATCACCCGATCAAGGACTACATCATCCACATCGATCTCCACGAGATCGCCCAGGACGAAATTCTGCACGCCGAAGTGCCGGTCACCAGCGTTGGCGAACCGGTCGGCGTGAAGTCGGGCGGCGGTCTGCTCGAAACCATGCTTCGCACCATTCGCGTGGCGTGCTTGCCCCGCAATTTGCCGGAATTGATCACGGTCGACGTCAGCCACCTCGCCATCGGACACTCCGTCCACGTGCGCGAACTGAAACTGCCGGAAGGCGTGACCGCCTCCAATCCCCCCGAGCTGCCCGTGTTCAGCGTCTTCGCTCCGAAGGAAGAAGTCGTGGCGACGCCTGCGACCGAAGTGGTGCAGCCCGAAGTCATCAAGGAAAAGAAGGTGGAGGGTGAAGCCGCTCCTGCCGCCGGTGGCAAGGATGCGAAGGGTGGTGCTAAACCCGACGCGAAGGCCGCTGCGAAGCCCGAAGGCAAGAAGTAGGTCCTCGTTCAGCGCGGAAAACTGGTGTGACTCGTTTCTCACAGTGCCTGCTCCGACTTTCAAGCTTATCGCCGGTCTGGGCAATCCCGGGCCGCAGTATCTTTTGACGCGGCATAACGTGGGATTTCTGGTGCTGGACGCGTGGGTGGATGAAGAGGAAGAGACTTTTCGCGACGAGCGCGCCCGGTTTTCCCAGTTTGTCTCTTTGGAGTCGGGAGAGCGGTTGATCAAACCCATGACCTACATGAACGAGAGCGGCAAGGCGGTGGCGGCATGGCTGGAGTGGCTGAAGCTGACCGTGTCGGATTTGTTGGTGGTGGTGGACGATGTGGCGCTGCCTTTGGGCCAAATCCGGCTTAGGCCGGAGGGGTCCGCGGGCGGTCATAACGGATTGAAATCGATCGAGAACCAGCTCGGCACGGATCGCTACGCGCGATTGCGGTGCGGGGTTGACGCCGTCCCGCCGGGGTGGGCATTGGAACGGTGGGTGCTTTCCCGATTTCGTCCGGAAGAAGAAGATGCGCTCGGGCGGATGATCCGCACGGCCCGTTTGGCAATTGAATGTTGCCAGCGCGAAGGAATTGCGGTTGCGATGAATCGGTTTAACGGCTTAAATCCCGTGGACCCAAACCAAGAGAGTGAAATTAAATGAATAACTACGACGGCCTCTTTATCCTGAACATCCAAGGCAAGGATGAAGGCCTGAAGGAAGCCATCGAATCCATCGAAAAAGAAATCGAGGGCTTCGGCGGCAAAATCAATGGAACGCAGAAGATGGACCGCAAGCGCTTCGAGCGCATGGCGGGCGATCTCGACAGCGGCTTTTACGTCAACGTGCAGTTCACGCTCGCGCCCGACAAGGTCGAGCCGCTGCGCGCGAAGCTGGCGTTGAATGAAATTGTCTATCGCCAGTTTTACCTCAAACAGGAGACCGTCGCTGCCTAAAGGCGCGCCGTAACCGCCCATGGCTGCCAGCCTCAATAAAGTTCTCCTGATGGGGAATCTCACGACTGATCCCGAGGTGAAGTATACGCCCAAGGGCACGGCCGTGGGCGATCTGCGCATGGCCATTAATGACAGCTACAAAGCGCAGGACGGGACGATCAAGGAGACGGTGACCTACGTCGATGTCGAGGTGTGGGGACGCCAGGCGGAGACCTGCAAGCAATACCTGTCCAAGGGCCGCCCCGTTTTTGTGGAGGGCCAGCTTCGTCTCGATCAATGGGAAACGCCCCAGGGCGAGAAGAAGAGCAGGCTCAAGGTCCGCGCCGATCGCGTGCAATTCCTCGGTGGCGCTCCCGGTCGTTCCGGTGGGGGAGGGGAGCAACGTCCCCCGTCTTCCGGCTCCGACGAGCCAGCCCGGCCTGCCGCGCGGCCCGCTTCCTCGGTTTCCGAGGACCGTCCGCCGCTGCCGGATGACGACGATATTCCTTTTTAAATAGCTCTTTTAGTGGCATGAATATCCCCATGAGCGCGACGAACGAACCTGCCTTTGACTGGTCTCAGGCTTCATCTCTTCTGGGCGACAACCCCAATGAAGTGGAAGCGGATATGGCCGCGATTGTGCGTGAATTGGTCGAGGGTGCGGATGGGCAGTTCGCCGATCTCAAGGCCCTGAATGCCGAGACGGACCGCAAGACCATCGGGTCGCAGGCGCATGGGCTTCGCGGCTGTCTGCTCAATTTCGGTTTCACGGAAGTCGGAACGCTTTTGCTCCAAATCGAGAAGGGCACTTATCCGCCCGGCGAGTATCTCGATCGCATCAATGAGGCCGAGGCGGTTTTCCTCGCCTCGAAAAAGTTGCTCGCCGAGCGTTATCCCGGATTAGGGCTCTCTTAGTCAGGCATCGGCATGGCCCGATCTTTTCCAAACCGGGACCAGCCGGGCTCACGCGCGTCCGATTACGAATACGACCTGCCGCCCGAGCTGATCGCGACCCACCCCACCGCACGACGCGAGGAATCGCGCCTGCTCGTCCACCATCGCGCGGATGGTCGCGTCGAGCATCGCCACTTTTACGATCTCGCCGACTATCTCGGCCCCGACGACCTCCTCGTGCTGAATGATTCCAAGGTGCGCCCCGCCGCGTTGGCCACCAGCGACGGGCGGCTCGAAGTTCTGCTGCTGGACGAAACCAGTCCCCAACATTGGGTGGCGCTGGTGAAGCCGGGGGCCCGCGCCAAGCCCGGCATGCGGTTGCATTTCCCTGCGGGAGCGGGGAGGCCTGACATCGAAGCCGAGGTGCTGAAAACGCTGCCCGGTGGCGAGCGCGTCCTGCGCTTTTTTGCGCCGCTCGATCTCGACACCATGGGCGAGATGCCGTTGCCGCCCTACATCCGCAAGCGGCGCGAAACCCTGGGCGAAAGCGAACACACGCCGGAGGATTTCGAGCGCTACCAGACGGTTTATGCGCGCCAGATGGGATCGGTGGCCGCACCGACCGCGGGACTTCATTTCACGCCGGAGCTTCTCGCGCGGTTCAAGCATGCCTTCGTCACACTCCACGTCGGCCTCGGCACTTTCCGGCCGGTGAAGACCGAATTCCTGGTCGATCACGAGATGCACGAAGAGGTCTATTCGATCCCGGACGGCTTTGAAGCGGCTTACGAGGCAGCCAGGCGCGTGATCGCGGTCGGGACGACCTCCGCCCGCGTTTTGGAGGCCGCGCCGTATTTGCATCGCTGCAAGGGGCGCACGCGCATCTTCATCCATCCTCCCTACGAGTTCAAACGGGTCGACGCGCTGCTGACCAATTTTCATTTGCCCCATTCGACGCTGCTGATGCTGGTGAGCGCGATGGTCGGACGGGAAAAGCTGCTGGAGATTTATCGCGAAGCGGTTGGTTTGAAATATCGCTTCTTCAGCTATGGCGATGCGATGCTGATTTTATGAAGCGCCCGGCGCAAAAAACTTCTGCGAAGCGCGTGATTGCCCTGGCCCTGACCTGGGACGGCGCGCGTTGGCCGGCCCGGACGCTGCCGCCGAGGGCCCGCGCCTTTTTGGCCGTTGGATCGCATGACTCCAAGCGCCGGTCGGCCAAAGCATTAACACAGCTTTTTGGCGGCGATCAGGTCAAAGAAATCCGCGTCTGCTGGGTGCCGCGATTAAAAGGCGGCGAGGCGGTCCTGTCCGACCCGTTCCAAACCGCTTCGGGAAAGCGGATGGGCTTCCCTGCGGTCAGGACGGTCCATTTTGACGACATTCTCGGCGTCGTATATCGAAGAAGGTGATATTTCTTCCTCGTTCCCAAATTTCATTTGGGAACGCCCAATTGCTACCCGCGAAATTTCATTTCGCGCTGGTGTATTCTCGAAACAGATGGGATCGGCCATGAAATGGCCTCAGCAAGTGCGTTCCCAAGTAAAACTTGGGAACGAGGGGATGTGCAAACCAATGGGTGAGCTCCTGTGCGCTCGCGATGCCGCCCTCGCGCACCCGGACAACGCACGCACGCGTGGCGTTTCCGGGCCACGCGAATAGGAACCTCAAGGCACAGATTCGGGGCCGGGCGGTGCGGCATCCGTTCCCGATTTCCACGGAAACTCGGAGTTGTCGTCCTTGGTGCGGTACTTCAAATGGAGATGGGTTTCCATGACGATGAGCGGCACTTCGCATTTGCGTTCGATCAAGTCGAGAATGCCCTCCACGCAGGCTTCCTCGACCTGCCGGGGTTCCCGCTTGAGCAAATCCGCGAGCCGTTCCACCTGGCTCTGAATGCCCGGGCTCAGCGCGCCCGCCTTTTCTCCGCTTCCCGGATTGACCAGCAGCGCAATGGCCTCCCGCACGAGGTCGGAAATCGTTTCACCACGACCGCGCTCCGTGCGCAGCTTCTCTAGCCGGTCGCGTTCCTCGGCGGTAACGCGAACACGAAGTTGATAACTCTTACTTTCGTCGGGGCCCATGCAGTTATGTATTTAATCGGTGGCGGCGGCGAAGAATTAAGAATCATTCTCATCCGGACGAACGGGAATCGGTTCTCCGCGTTTGATATATTCGAGGTGCTCGCGAATGGCCCGCCGGTCTTCCGCGCTGATGAGGTCGACAAACAGCTTGCCGTGCAGATGGTCGGTCTCGTGTAAAACGGCGCGACCCAGGAGACCGCCGGCGTCGAATTCGAAGGTGCCGCCGTCGAGCGTGCGTGTCTTGACCGCGACGCGCTGGGCGCGGGGAATGTCGAGTGTCAAGCCGGGGAAACTGAGGCAGCCCTCATGACTGATCACTTTGGTCTTGGTTGGCTTGAGCACGGGATTAATCAGGATCAAGGGCATGTAATCCTCCGGGTTCACCGGAACTCCCTTGATCCACATTTTGCTCGGGCGTTCCTTCACGCCGGCGACGTCGATCACGGCCAACTGAAGCGCTTCGCCAATTTGTTGCGCGGCCAGGCCCACTCCCCGCGCGGCGTACATGGTTTCCTTGAGATCCTCCACCAGCGCCTTGATCGCTGGAGTGATCGCGCCGACTTCCTTGCCCTTGGCCCGGAGTACCGGTGCGTCGTAGTGCACGATTTCCCGAATCATTGCCCCGTATCTCCTTCGGCTTTGCTGGTTTCCATAAAGGTGGGCAGGTCGGGAATACCCGCGATGTGGGCCGCGTCCAACACTTTGGTAATCACCCCAAAGGGCGCGCTCGTATCGGCTTTCATCGCCACTTTGAACGCGGGGTTCGCCGCTAGTTTGCTCTTGAGCAAGTCGCCCAGTTGATCCGGCTCGACCGCCACGTCATCGAGAAAAATCTTGCTGTCCGACGTCACATAAATAATTGACGGTGGTGTTTCCTGCGTCGTCTTGGCCGTGGTGGAGTTCGGTACCACAATGACAATCTTTGGCTGGCTTTTTTTGAAGACGGTCGTGGCGATGTAAAAGATGAGCAGCACGACGAGGACGTCGATCAACGGGATGATGTTGAGCGTCGGCGAGCGGCGCGGTTTCCGGGGAAATTGCATGGCGCCTGTCGTTTAGCTAGACGGTTTCCGGGGCCTCGGCCTGGGTGTAGAGCTTGCCGAGCAACTCGGAGCAAAGCGTCTCGAGGTCGATCGTCAGCGCTTCGATATGCCGCGAGAAAAGGCTGTGGGCAATCAGCGCCGGGATGGCCACGATCATGCCCGCCACCGTGCAATACATCGCCTCGGCGATACCCGCCGCGATCTGGGTCGGGTCGGTGGTATTGCCCGCCGCGCTGAAGATGCGGATCAGACCGAGGATTGTGCCCATCAGGCCGAGCAGCGGGCCGAGTCCGGTCACCACTTCGAGAAAGACGAGACCCCGCTCCAGCCGCACGATTTCGCGTCGCGCATAGGCCTGGACCGCGTCGGCGTTTTCATCCTTCGGCCAGCTCGTGTACATCAGGCAGGCGCGAACCAGCCGTGAAAGCGCGGTGTCTTCATCGACCGACTCCTGTTCGACGCGCGTCGTTTTGCCGCCGTAATTGAGTTCGTGGATCGCGCGCGCCAGCGATGGTTTGATCACCGCGGACATGCGCAGCGACAGGATTCGCTCGAAAATGATGGCCAGCGAAATGATGCTGCAAAGCATCAGCGGGGCGATGACGTACCAGGAAAATAGGAGCGTGTCTTTTAAGGAAACCAACATAAGTCTCGAAAATAGCGCGAGCCGTCGCGGAAGCCATTCTTTTCCGCGTCGCAGTATTACAGGGCCGTCATGTCGCTTTTCCCTCGTTCCCAAGTTTCACTTGGGAACGGGCTTGCTGAGGCAGTTTTACTGCCGATTTAGGCATCCGGAGACCGAAGATTGGCGCGAAGTAAAACTTCGCGAGGAACAAGGGCGTTCCCAAATGAAATTTGGGAACGAGAGAATCGGGCAGGAGAGTGTTTGACCCTTATTGCTCCGAGTAATTCCAGGTCAGCCCGCCGTCGACCACGAGCGTGGTGCCGGTGATGTAATCGGCATCGGAGGAGGCGAGGAATGCGACGGCGGACGAGACATCGGCCGGCTTGCCGAGGCGATTGAGCGGGATGTTCGCCAGCAGCGCATTGAGCTTCGCCGGATCATGCAGCAGCGCGGTATTGATCGGCGTCTCGATCGCCCCCGGCGCGATGTTGTTGATCGTGATGCCGAATGGCGCAAGCTCGATGGACAAATTGCGCGTCATCATCTTGAGCCCGCCTTTGCTCGCGCAATAGGCCGTGAAGTGCGGGAAGGGGAGGTCCTCGTGCACTGAGCTGATGTTGATGATCTTGCCCGGCGATTTGCGGCCTTGGAGATGTTTCACGAACGCCTGCGTGGCGAAGAACGGCCCTTTGAGATTGGTGTTGAGGACGAAATCGTAATCGTGCTCGGTTACGTCCCAGAACGAGGCGTTCTTCTCCACACCCGCGTTGTTCACCAGGATGTCGATCTGGCCCAGCGCAGTGACGCCATCGCCGATCAATTTGTAGACATCATTCACCGCGCTGAGATCAGCCCCGACAGCCACCGCGCGGCGTCCCAGCGCTTCGATCTTCGCCTTCACGTCGTCGGCTTCTTCCGGGTGCGAATGATAATTCACCACGATGTCGGCGCCCTCCTCGGCGAGCCGGACGGCGATGGCCGCTCCGATGCCTTGACTGCTACCTGTGACGAGTGCGACTTTGCCGGCGAGTTTCATGGATGTCCTTCGGTTAGAGTTGAAAAGTTCCTCCAACCCATTACGCGCGGATTGGCTGTGCGCAAGGGAAAGTTTTATTCATGGGCCGCGAAGGGACTCGCGTCCCCACCCAAAATCGCCGACACTTCCGCCGCATGCGTTCACCGTCACCACTTCCGTTGAGCAACTCCGCCACGGCCTGGTTCACCCTGGCGATTCTCTCCGGGCTCAATATGTTCAATTACCTCGACCGCTACGTCATGTCGGCCGTGCTCACGCCGATGCAAAAGGAATTGGGCCTCAGCGATGGCGATGCCGGCTGGGCTGCCTCCGCCTTCATGCTTGGCTATTTTATCTCCGCGCCGGTTTTCGGTTATCTCGGCGACCGCTTCCCTCGAAAATATCTCATGCTCGGCGGCGTGCTGATCTGGAGCCTCGCGACGGCGGGCAGTGGGTTGACGCACGGTTTCGCGCAACTCTTCGCGGTCCGCATGGTCGTCGGCGTCGGGGAAGCCTGCTTCGTCACGATGGGCCCGAGCTGGATTTCCGACGTCTTCGCCGCCACGCGCCGCAACACCGCGCTGACGCTTTTCTACGTGGCGATTCCCTTCGGCTCGGCCATCGGCTTCACCATCGGCGGCTGGTTCGCGCAGCATGGCGACTGGCGCGGCGCTTTTATCTACGCTGGCCTGCCCGGTGTCCTGCTCGCGTTAAGTCTGCTTCTTTTGCAGGAACCGCGCCGTGGGCAATCTGATGGCATCGAGGGCGAGGTTGTTCCCAAGGCGCGCGTGGGCGAAATCGCCGGGCTGTTCGTCAATCGCCGCTACAATCTGCTCGTCTGGGGTTATGCGGCGCAGACCTTTTCCATCGGCGCATTCGGCGTCTGGGGCCCGGTGTTTCTCCAGCGGGTGCACGGCATGTCGCAGGAATCATCCGCGACATCGTTCGGCGCGATGCTGGCCGGTTCGGGACTCTTCGCCACGCTGCTCGGCGGTTTCCTGGCCAACGCTCTGCGGCGGCGCACTCCCGCGGGATACGTATGGGTCATGGCGATGTCGATGATCGCCGCAACGCCGGTTTGTTTCTTTGCCCTGATGATCGGAAATGCCACACTTTCCCTGATCGGTCTTGGCACCAGCATGTTTTTCCTTTTCCTGCCCACGGGTCCCATCGCCAGCGAGATATTTGAAATCGTGCCCGTCCATCTGCGCGCCAGCGCGATGGCGGCCTGCACCTTCGTCATCCATCTCTTCGGTGATTTCGGTTCGCCGACCGTCGTCGGCCTTCTTTCCACGCACTTCGGAGACGACATCCAAAAGGGCGTCCTGATTCTTCCTGCCGTACTGCTGATCGGCGCGGCGCTCTGGTGTGTGCTTATTTATTTCACCCGCGAACCTCTCAAAGTCGACGTATGAAAATCACCGCGCGCACGCTTCACGGCCAGGTCTGCCACGTCGAGATTCAGGACCACGTTTTCAAAAAGATCACACCGGAAAAGGGAGACATTCTGGATCTGCCATGGATCGCTCCCGGCCTGATCGACATCCAGATCAACGGCTTCGCGGGCATCGATTTCAACCGCGCCATCGAGTCCGACGACGCCTGGCACCATACCACGCAGCAGCTCTATGCCCACGGCTGCACCGGCTTTCTCATCGCGCTTATTACCAACACGGAGGAAGGCTATCGCAGGCTTCTCACCGACCTCGCCGGGCGCATCAACCTCGATCCGCGCAACTGCCTGGGCTTTCACATGGAAGGCCCGTGGCTCAATCCCGATCCCGCCTATCGCGGCGCCCATCGCGCGGAGTGGATGCAAAAGCCGCGTCTGAGCCTGCTGGCGGAATGGCTGGAAATCACCGGGCCGCTGCTCAAGCTCGTCACGCTTGCGCCGGAGATCGATGTCCGCGCGAGCGTGGAAGTCATCCGCGCGGGCGTAGAAAAGAAGATTCAGTTTTTTCTGGGTCATTCTGCCGCCATGCGCCAGGCGCTGGATTTGGCCATGAGTGCTGGCGCTGTGGGTTGGACGCACCTCGGCAACGCCGCGCCTCCCACCGCGTCGAAATTCGAGAACGTCATTATGCATGCGTTGTCCAAGCCGGAATTGTTCGCCTCGCTCATCCCCGATGGCCTCCATGTTCCGCCTCACGCCTTCCGGGTCCTCGCCCGCTCTTTGCAGAAGGGGCATCACACGCCCCGGCTTCTCCTTACGACCGACGCGATGTCCGGCGCCGCGGCGGGAAGTCCCGGCAGATACACGCTCGGCGAGGTCGAGGTTCAAGTCGGCGGGGACGGTGCGGCGCGATTGCCCACAGTGGGCGCAGAACCTCCGGGGCGTCTCGCCGGTTCCACGCTCACACCGTTTCAAGGCGTTGGTCTCGCCGAGCGGATGGCGGGCCTTTTCCTTGAGGATGCCTGGACCGCATTCTCCTCGCGCCCCGCCTCTTTATTGGGAATCAACCACGGCCTCGCCGAAGGCAACTCCGCCGACTTCTGCCTCCTCTCGCCGGAAAACGTGCCGTATCTCCTTGCTACCTATCATCGCGGTAAGTGCGTTTATGAAGCGCCTTGAGTTTTTACTCAAAGATTGCGTTGGGAAAGCGTTTCCGTGGAACAATGACCTGTCCGAGGGATCTCTTCCGTTCTCCTGGATAGTTCATATAAACGCGGCAACTTTTACCGGACGGAACCGTAACTAGGACTGCATAAATATCCTCGTCGTGCCCGCGCGCGGCTCGGCGCTTGGCGATTAGGGATTGAAGCTCAGTCCGGCGTATGCAGCAGATTTCCTTCGCTTGAACGCACACGAAAACGATGAATGTCTTGTCGGCCTTCTTTGAGAGAGCATCGATCTCGGCAATGTTAGTACTGGTGAATGTAAAGACGAACTCACCGAAAGTTTTGGTCTTCTTGGTGGCATACTTGAGGTAAATGCCAATGTCGTGGTTGACAAGGAAGCCACACCGAGAGGTGTCGGCATTATTCTTGAACGCGTTGATCGCGGTGAACTGCGGGTGCTCCGCGACCTGAGTCAGCGCAGCTCCGTGATACATATGGTCGTCGTGGATTTTCATTGGTGGGTTTTCGGAGAGATCACTCGGAACTCGAAGAAGTCCTGATTTTCTATAACACAATTATTAAGCCGAATTAGGTTGGCGAAGACGAGGGTAATATTGAGAGTCAGACCCTATGGCCTCGTTGTCCATTCTGTTCTCCTGGAACCACTGCAAAGGTACTCTTTCGTTCTGGCAAGCCGGAGGCTTGCGACAATGCTAGCCGGTGATTGAGCCCCGGCTTGGCGGGACGATACCACCGGAAAGCGACATCAAAGACGAGTACCCCGGCAAGGGATACTACAGCTGTGCGACCCCTGCTGGGGTCGGGCGCGGCAAATCGATTACCGGTGGTGGCGACCGCTCCTGCGGAGGGCAGTAGCGGTCTTACCAACGGCTAGGATTGTGCAATCCCTTCGGGATTTCTAAAACGAGAAAAGGGGGTGAGAAAGGAGGGCAGGCATGTTTACGGCCTCGTCCGCCAATTCTGCCCGCCGGGATGGGTTGCAAAAATTTCTGAGCCGCTTAACATCATTTTATCGTGAGTGTGCTTGAATCCATCGTCAAAGACCTTGAAACTCTGCCAGCGTCCAAGCTGGTGGAAGTTGCTCATTATGTCAGCGGCCTCAATCCGAAGCGCCGTGAGGGACGACTGTCTGCGATCCGGGCCACGGCCGGTTGCATGAGCGGGGAAGTGGGGGCGGCTTTTGAGCGGTTGGTTCGCGAAGAGGCAGACCGGGTGGATGTCGATGTCGCCCAGTAGTGTGTTGCTGGATACCAGCGTTGTCATTCGCCACTTTCGGGATGCGAACGCGCTGGCCGACAAGCTGGCCTCCTACGAGGAGCTTTACTTATCCGGCCCTGCTTTGGCCGAACTTTATTACGGAGCATTCAGGTCAGAGCGACCTCAGCAGCACCTTGATCAAATCGAAAACTTCCTCGCTGCTGCCGATGTTCTGACACCTGACCAGAACACTTCCAAACATTACGGCAAAATTGCTGCACAACTAGCTCGCAACGGTACTCCCATTCCGCAAAACGATATCTGGATGGCGGCCTTGTCAATTCAGTGTGGTTTGCCTCTGGCCACGGCTGACCAACACTTTCGACATATCGAAGGGTTGAATTTCCTGCTTTGTTAGACGGGTGCAGATCTACTCACTCGCATTATTGCCGAGATTGGCGAATAGCTCCTCGAAGCCGTCGCCGGTCTGGCGATAGGCGATCGTATCGATGCCAATGGTCAGGGCGCGGTACCCCATTCGGTGCAGCAATTCGCCGCATTCGCGCTTGCCAGCAGCATCCAAAAAGGCGCTCTCGAATTGGATGATTTCCGGCTTATAGGGGTAGTAGGCCAGCAGCTTGATGATTTCATAATCGTACCCCTCGGTGTCGATCTGCAGAAGGTCGAAATGATTGATGCGGTGCCGGCTCAGCAACGTGTCGAGATCAAAGGTCGGTACTTTAAGCTCCTCGATTTCGCCCTGGTAACCATGCCCGTTATGGACGAGCGCGTTCTTATTGAATGAAGCAAGCATGCTGGCGTGGTCGGGCAGGTTCGGGTTTTTCTTGAAGGTGTAGAGCGTGGACTGGCCGTTTTGCCGGCCGACGGCGGCGTTCTCGAACATCACTTGCGGTTCGCCCGCGTAATTGGCCACCAGCCGCTTGAAGATTTCGGGCTGCGGTTCGACCAAAAGGCCGCGCCAGTGATATTTCCGGATGAAGGGTGCTATTGGGTCGCCCTGCACGCCGTCGTGAGCGCCAATTTGGACGACGATGAAATCGCTCGCCTGCCGCCCGCTGGCGATCTTCCGCTGCATGAGATCGGCCACGACCAGCGGAAACACATTGATCGGGATCAATTTGGACGCGGATGCCATGACGGAATACTACAATACCAAAGGCTCAACGCACGCCTACTTTTCGAATAGCCGCTACGGCCTCGTCCGCCAATTCTGCTCTCCGGGATGAATCTCGAAATAGGGAAATGCAAAGTCGAACCACTCGAGCAGCCGGAAATGGCTGAGGTAAAAATCGCTGCTGTCGATGAACCGTTCCGGGTTGACGTGACGTTTGCCTTGCGCGTCTTTTGTCACCGAGTAATGGTAACGGCTTTCGTGAAAATGCGCGCGGCGCTCGCCCGGATCGAGGCTGACAAAACGGTAGACCTCCAGAATCATCCGTGACTCATCGAACTGGATAAAAACCTGGCCGGGCATAAGCCGGATGCCTTCGGGAGTCTGCACGCCGCCGGAGCAATAGAAACCTTCCTGCGGCGAAATCACCACGCCGCCGTCCTCGACGTAATAGGCCCGCGCGAAATCGTAGGCTTTCAGCTCGGGCGGCAGCGTAGTCGCGTGGGAGGGAGTCGCCGGCGCGAGCAAAAGCGCGGCGAGGATGGTGAGTTCGGAACGCATGGTCAGGTCAATTGCTCCCGCGCTAATGCGGCACCGAAAATATTTAAAAGGCAGTCTCGTTGGCGTGCGACAGACTCTTTGGGTTTAAGCTTCTTCTCAAGTACGAGCCCCGAAGGGAGATAAGTCAGCCGCATTAGCCGCTCGCCGCCGACCAGCCTGATAAGATCAACTTGGATTTTATTGCGAGGGCGCATCGACTTTATTGTTCGCAGAAACCGTAGATTGGAAAAGGCTGAACTGATCCTTCGACAAGCTCAGGATAACGGAGCTTTTAAGTTAACCCACATTCCGCCATCAGCGTCTGCGTCGCGGCGACGGGATCGCTCGCCTTGGTGATCGGCCGACCGATGACGAGATGATTCGCGCCGCGCTTCAGCGCCTCCCCCGCGGAAAGCGTCCGTTTCTGGTCCTGCAGACCGTCCTTCGCGGAGCGCACGCCCGGCGTCACCAGCTTGATCGGCTCCTGGATTTGCTCGCGAATCAATCCGATCTCCAGTGGTGAGCAAACCAGACCCGACACGCCCGCCAGCACCGCCAGTCGTGCCAGCCGCACCACCTGTTCCGCCGCCGTCCGGTCGAAACCGATCTGCCGCAGCGCGCCGTCGTCGAGGCTCGTCAGCACCGTCACGGCCAGGATTTCCGTGTGGCTGCCCGTCACCGCCTCCTGCGCGGCCTGCAACATTTCCAGTCCGCCGCTGGCATGCACCGTGACGTAGTGCACATCGAGCGCCACCGCCGATTTCACCGCATGCGCCACGGTCTGCGGAATGTCGTGCCATTTCTGGTCGAGAAAAATATCGACGCCCTCAGCCCGCAGCGCCTTGACGAAGGCCGGCCCCTCGCGCGTGAAGAGCTGGTTGCCCACTTTGAACAGGCTCAGGTAAGGCTTCAGCAGCCGCACGAGCGCCAGCGCCTCGTCGCCGCGATCCACATCCAGGGCAAGAATCAGTTTGTCGGTCATGGTTATTCCAATGCTAGTGTTGGAAGCAGTGAAACAGTACGCCTGCGCCAAAATCAATCTCTATCTCCACATTCTCGGCAAACGCCCGGATGGCTACCACGAACTCGAAACGCTCATGGCGTTGATCTCGGTTCGCGATACGCTCGACATCGAGCTTATTCACAGCGGCATCGAATTCACCTGCTCCGATCCCGCGCTTTCCGACGCCAAGGATAATCTCGCCACGAAAGCCGCGCGCCTCTTCCTCGACGCATTTAAGCTCGAGACGGGCGTGCGCATTCATCTGGAGAAGAAGATTCCGGTCGGCGCCGGCCTGGGCGGAGGCAGCAGCGACGCGGGCACCGTCCTTCGCTCCCTCAACATGCTCACGAAGATCCATTGCCCCAACGAAAAGCTGATCGAGCTCGCCGCGCGGTTGGGCAGCGATGTGCCCTTTTTCATTCTCATGCACGGCCCGACGGCCATTTGCCGCGGCCGGGGCGAAATCATGGAGGCCATCGAATTGACGCACGAACTCCAGGGTGTGCTCGTCCATCCCGGCTTCGGGGTCTCGACGCCGTGGGCCTACAAAACCTACGCGCAAAATCCTCAACCGGGCGAAACGGGCCGCGCCTTCGCCGGCTTTACCCTGCGCAACGATCTTGAGCCGCCCGCCTTCTCGAAATATCCGTGGCTGCCCACGGTCAAAGCCTGGTTCCGGAAACAGCCGGAGGTGCTCGACTCCCTCATGAGCGGCAGCGGCAGTTCCGTATTTGCGTTGACAAAGACGGCGGATGAGCGCGGCCGGTTGTTGGTCCGCTTTCGCGCCGAATTCGGCGAGACGCTCTTTGCGGAGATGTTTTCGGTTGGCAAAAGGATCAACTGATTTCGCTCCGCACCGATTTTAGCAAAAAAGCATTTTCATCCTGCGCCAACTCGCATAGCCTTCATGACTCGCGACGGCACTTCCGTCGCGCGCCGTTTTCGGGCAGATACCCAAGTGGCCAACGGGGGAAGACTGTAAATCTTCTGGCTTTGCCTTCACAGGTTCGAATCCTGTTCTGCCCATTC
>Ga0116229_10001767_pt1 | contig 34429 bp, 20 predicted proteins | sample S1TSphgellanicum_3_FD_87313 | JGI IMG/M metagenome (GOLD analysis project Ga0116229, IMG submission 87313) | Host-associated microbial communities from peat moss isolated from Minnesota, USA - S1T2_Fc - Sphagnum magellanicum MG | ecosystem: Host-associated > Plants > Peat moss > Unclassified...
AAAAAAAAAAAAAAAAAAAAAAAAAAAAATTTTAAATAAAAAAAAAAAAAAAAAAAACAACATTTTTACAATTAAATGAGTTTTTAGCAAGAGAGGTCAATTTGTGATGAAATCAATGATTTGTCACTTTGTGAATCACACTTATAAGATTATGATAACAATTGTTCTTGTGTTGGGTATTCCAAAGTATTGTGTCAATTTTCTTGAAATTTCATATATTTGTTCTAAGATGTTGTCCAACATACTTACAAAATGTTTATGGGAAGAATTTATGATCTCATATTGTGTTCATTAAAGCAAGGGATTGGAGCCTTCTTATGATAATTGTAAAATAAGGTGTTACAAGATTTTCCACTTTTAAAAAATGTTTCGACTTTTGAAATTGTTTAGTTTTTCCTATTAAATTGCAAAGTTTCAAAAATTGCAGGGATATAACTTGTGAAAGGTTAGGTTGATATTAGCATATATGTTTGGGGAAGAGCAAAGAAGAGACCATATTCCTTTGAGTTTCTACTTTGGTGAACACTAACACAAAGAGATGTACATTGTGTAACATGGGCTACAAAGTAGGAATGATTTATGAAATTGAGGTTAATGTATTCAACACAACCTTTGGAACATGGTGCAATAGCAAAGATCATATTTGGAGCTCTACTAAGGAAAGATGACATGAAATTCCACATGAAAATTCAACCCTAAAACATTGAGCAAGATGGAAGCAAGAGCATTCACTAGAAGCCAATACACGCAAAAGGCAAAATACATAAGGGTTACACAATCCTATGTAAACTAGTGTGAACCCGGTGCATAATGCACCTATCGAGCAAAAAAAAGAAAAAAAAAAGATCCGGGCAGTTTAATTGACACAAAAAACAAAACCCATCAAAAAAACAAAGGTCCGGACGATTTAACTGACACAGAAAACAAAACCCATTAAAAAAAAAAAACAAAAACAAAAAAACAAAGGTCCGGGCAGTGCCTGGAAACTGCCCGGAGAGAGAGAGACATGTAGAATTAATATATAAGATTGTAGAGATCTCATTTGTGTGAAAATTTGGGTTACATGTGTAAACTTAAGCCCCATTATATTGAAGCTTCTTTTTGGTTGTGAAGGTGTGTTTTGGTTTTTCATGATAATATATAGTTTACATATCAACCTTTTGGATAGTGTAAAACATGTAAATTTTAGCATAGATTCTTCCCTAAAACATTCTATAAATATTTAGGACAAAATCTAAGAACAAAAATATACTAGATTTCAAAGCATGGAAGCTGAAAATCTTTATGGAATTTTGGATATGGCTATTGGTGTTAAATTATTAACACGAAACATCTTGCAAATTCGAAGAATATCAAATTTTACTTCCCGCTTTCCCTTACAACCCACTTATGCATTTTTGGGGGGGGGGGGGTTTGACATGTACAACCATTTAGTACAGAACTCAAATGATTTGTATAATAAATTAGATCGGGATAAGATTGTAAGAAAGTACGACCGTAACATTTCCTCTTGTATTTTTCTTTGGAGCAAAAGTTTTGTATATTTTTTTAGCTCTCTATGTTGGGTTAGGAGTATTAAATTGTACTTACAAGAGTTAACTGGGCTAACCAATGAGTATTAAATTGTACTAACAACAGTTCGATCGTTTATAAACAAATTTGCTGGTGACAGTTAGAACTCAAATCATGCCGACTGTTTTAACTGTTTTTTGGTTTCTGTTTTTCAGTTTGTGGGTTTTTAATTAAAAAATCTTTTGTGATTTCCTGATGCTAATTTACAGTTTCGCCAGTTGTTGGTGTCTGCTAATTCCGGTTGTTGCCCCTTAATTCCAGTTATTATTGGCTTGGCACAAAAACCAAATTTTGAGCCAACCATCCCTTCGAACAAAAGAAGTAGAAATCGGCCACACTGTAGATTCTACAAATGGCCTCCCCAAAGTATTTGTTTATTTATTTATATGTTTGTATCTTTGATGATACCTTGAAATTTTGTTTTGCACATTTCAATCGTATTAAAATCTAAAGATCGGATGGGAGCTACAAATTACTACTATCAAATCAAACTATAGGAGGAAACAACATAAATCCACACACAGCCCCCAAAAAAACCCGAAAACAAAACAAACAACAATAAGAAGATAAACCCCTTGACTTCAAGATCTCCATTGTTCCCAAAATCCCCCCCCCCCCCTTGCGGTCTTCCAACCCCAACACACTCCCCTCTTCTATCCGAACACTTCACTTCAGAGCACAACCAGTCGCCCACAACAACACCCTTTCAACATGTAAACCAATTGCCAACTGACCCTTACTGTTTCCTCAAGGGTACAGAATGGAATCTTCAATACATGCACCGTTACGTGAATTTGTACCAAATCAAAGCAAAGCAAAGTCAAGCTGAGCCAATACATACATGTGCAAATAAAACACACAAAATGATAAAACTTTTTTGACGGAAAAGAGCAAAGTCCAGTCCAAGTGCAAACAGAGAAAGGAAAGTCAGTTCCATGTGCAAAAAAAACATATTTATAATGGACAGGAACATAATTGGGATGTAACTCAATTGGGTAAGTAATGTAATAAGAGAAAACCTGAGTAAATTATAGTAAGTTTGGTGGGGTTAAAAAATATAGTGCTGCCTAGGGCACTAGATAATGCCATAGTGGGTGCCAGCCTTAAAATTTTATTTATTTTTTTACTTACATATGATATTTCGCCAAAAAGCGAAATAGAAACTCAAAATTTTAAAAATGAAGTGCGTTTTTGAAAGTTTCAATAGCTAGAAGGTGAGGAAAAAGCTAGAAGTTAAAAAAATAGCCAGATTTTTACCTTTGGTTCTCAGTATGTAGCCAAAACTATAGAAGGATCATTAAAGATTTGTGCTTCATATCTGGTTTATAGCCAGATTTGGCTAAATAATCTTCCTACATATGATTGTCACTTTGGCTACATTAAAAGAAATTGAAAAGATTCAAAAACATTCCCTAGGAAAAAAATAAAATACACATACCTACCAGTGTTTTTTTCCTTCAATTTGATGATGTTGCTTAATTGACGATAGTCCATAAGTCAATTTAGCCAAATTTGGCGATGTTCAAAATATGAAAGTACATAAGACCTGAAGTAGTAGTATCTTTCATATTGTAGGCAATGATGGCGATTTTTGGGGAAATTTTTATTAATAAAACAGAGAACCTGCGACAGAATCTTCTGTTTTGAAAATGTTTTTCACAAATTGGCGAAAATTCGCCACAAAAAAATAAAATCACTGGCACTACTACCTACCTAACGAGGACGCAGGATGAAGGGGAGGAAAGTGGGCCGGGTGATAGGGCGTGCAGCCCAGGAGTGTGTCGGGTGACCCGATTGGCTGTTCCTCGCAGGATCCGTGAACAGGACAAAAGAAAGCCTCCATAGCCGGGGTTCGCTGGAGCTTTGGTTTTTCCCCTTTTTCTTTGGTTCTCTTCAGATCTCTCCTGCTCAATTGGCGCTGTTGTTGCGGTCTCTCGGGACTCCATTTCGCTTCATCGGAGAACAGCAGCTTCTTCGGTGTGCACATGTGTAAGTAAGCTTTTCTCTTCGTGAATTGACGCTTTCTATTTTGCTCGATTTGTTCATGTTATATATCTTGCTTTGCTTGTTTTCTTCAGTTCCCTTCTTTGTGATTTGTTCCCGGACTCACTCTGGGAATTTGGCTTTTTTTTTCTTCGGATTCGACATCTATTTTATTGGTTGATCCTATTTTATTCTTCCTATTTTTCCTTGCGGAAGAATCACTACGGCTTGTAACCGCAGTTTTGTTTTGTTTTGTTTTTTTTTTCGGTTTTTGATTGCTGTTTCGGTTTTGGTAAAGTGCAATTTCTCGGCTTTAATGTTCCAGTTTTGTTGCCTTGAGCAGCCTGCTGCTTTGTGTCAGGCTGCTGGATACGAGTCTGAAAACTAGGAATACAATAATATTCGAATGTGGAGGAGTAGCTGAGATTAGGCGGGTGGAGGAAGAGTTCTAAGAATGTGCGGAATTTTTGTAGTTGATAGCAAATTCTGTTTGGATTCTTTCGAGTTTGATGATGTCCAGAAATCGGTGACATATTACTGAAATATCTATCAGCAGTTCCATGGATCTGTTTCTCCATTCTCTCAAAGAACAGGAGGGAAATCCTGTGAATGCAAGCAAAAGACACACTGTTTACACATGCTTAGAGTTAGAGCACACTGTTTACACGCACACACTGTTTACACATGCTTAGAGTTAGAACACACTGTTTACACGCACACACTGTTTACACATGCTTAGAGCGTAAGTCACTGCTTCTGATTTGCATGGAACTTTTCCAGCAGTCTGCAAGGACTTCAGCACTGTCGCCTCAATTTTCTCGAAACAAAAATGGGAGAGAAACTAGAGCAAGAAAAGAGAAAAAAAGACTATGGAAGAGTATAGGATTACGATGATGGCGGGCATCACATCAAAGTGCCCGGGTAAGATCGTTATTGATTTCGCAAGGCGGAAGATGAAGACTAGCTCGGAGAGAGTCACAATAGCACTAGTGCTGTCCACCAGGCAATCTCGATTAGGCTGTTCATGCTTTGCATCAGCTCGTAATATTTTAGATTTGCGCTTCCAGATTCCTGATCTTTTTCTACAAGTCTCTTCGCAGCAACATCTCCAGGGCAACAGTGTAGCATCATCGCACGAGAAGCTCAGTGTGTGAACAGTCGTTGTCTTAAGTTCTTGGAGCTTGTTACGGGTAACAATATGGAAGGTTAGGAGTGAACAGAGATTTGGTTTTTTTGGTGGAAGTTGCACACGGCGCAGAAGGCTTGAAGATCTGTAGCGCATGATGTTCTTGATTTGTGACAAGAGGAAAAGCTCCCTTTTATTTCATGCAATCTGTTTCCTTCTTCATGCTAGTTGTTTTTCAATCTATGCTACTGTCCGTGAGTCTTTTGTAAGCTTCCTCCTTCTTTTGGCAATTGATCTTTGGGAAGGTCTGCCATTAAGCTGAGGTGCACCTTCAAGGCAGCTCTCAAGCTTTGACTTTGCATTATTCAGAGTCCATCTTCAGCTGCCACTGCTGGCAGCTGGGGTTGTCATTTTCTTGCAGTGCAGTTGATCAAACTTGCTGAAAGGGCTGTTGGATTTGTTGCCAGGTTGATTTCTCAATTGGTTGGGCACGAAGGGAATGGGTGTTTGCAGCAAGGTCTGAGGTGCCTGGGGAGAGTGCAGTTGACGTCTGAGGGACAAATTGGAGCACAGAGGCGTTCACAGTTAACTGTCGAGCTTTTTACTGCTTTTCAATGTCTGGAGTGAGTGAGCTTCTGTTTCGACACGATACCCCGGATTGCTTCACAGAAACATGTCTGAACCATGAGCAATATGGTTCTCTGATGGCTCCATATGCTGAGAATGATGATCTTGAGGTCTTCTTCTTGTCCCTCCAGAGTTGCAGGTTTCTGATGTGCAGATATGCCTTACTAGAGCCAGAAAAACCCCGTTTGCTAACTTCTTTACCATATTTGACTTCCACATGCCAGTGCATTGATATTGTCCAACAGTTGGATTTTCATTCTGAAGAGTATTGCTTCTTGACCTGGCTTTTGGTTCTCACATTTTTGCATGTTGATATATGACAACCAGGAATTTTTCCTAGGTGCATTTGCAAGTTTGGCAGACATTCGCAAAGAGGGTGTTGTGCTGAGATCAATTGAGGAAACTGTGGAGTTCAAGAACATCAAAGCTGAAGAGAGGGTATATCCGGCTCAGCAAGTAGAAATTTCCTTGCCTCATACCCTGTATGCAAATGGTGACTCTCAGTTATACATGGAACTCAATGGAGTTGTGTCAGGCCTAACCTCTCCAGCTAGTTCTGCTGTGAGCATGAATGGGTCAGTTTCTCCAACACAAGGAGTGTCTGAGAACTTCAATGGCCTTGCCCTTGATCACTTACAGACAACACCTTCTTTTCGTCCACAATTGTTTGATGATCCGCAAATTTTGTTTGATGCCAGCAAATTTTTCCAACTGGGTGACCAGTCCACTTCTGCAGGGGTGATCCCTGTCAGTCCAGGAATTAACTGTCTTGCTCCATCTTCTCTCCCTTCCCCTATTGTGCCACCCCCATCACAGTTGCAAGTGAGTGGGAATGAAGTGTCCCAGTATTATCCTTTGCAATATCAAGATGTGCCAAGCTCAACCATTGGAGGCATTGGTGGTGGGCAACCCTGGACACCTTTGCAAATTGACACCTCATCTGCTACAATGAGTATTGATTATGAAGATCCTGTGGATGTGATGCATTTGCAAAAGCGAACTGTTTTTGTCCCTATTCAACAGCAAGGAGGAGCAGGTGATCTGCTTCAAAGAGAAGAGTCAGATATTGTTGATTATCACCTAGGGGTAAAGTCATTTCTTGACCTTGGATGATGTTCATGATTTTGAGAAGTCATTCTTTATCTTGCCATGATAGTTTTGCTGGTATCTTGGAAGCACAGAATCTTTTGTAGATTTGTGTAAGGCAAGGATGTTATGTGATATGTGACATGCAGTCAGGTGATTTCGTTCAGTTTCGAACTCATAGGTGCCTGGATGTGGGCTGATTTCACAGGTGCAACCTAGATCCAACAGGCGGCCATCCATGCTGCGAAGCCAGAGTAGCCACACCTTGGGGCAGGATCAACCTGTGATGCACCTACTCTCGCCTCAAAGTGAGTCGTCCTCATTAAACTTGCAGGGTGCACAGCCTGAATTTACTGGGCAGGTCACAAGTCCACATCCTCGCTTACAATCTCAGCATTCAGACTTGGAAGACATGGTTAGAGCAGCTTACATGGCAGCACCATTGATGCGCCGTGCTCAAAGTACAGGAGATCTTCAGGTGAATTCTTTTCTCCCTTCGACTTGTTTTAGTTTTCTGATTGCTAGCATATTCCATTCACAGAAAGACACATGGAACCATGAGATATTAGAAGGGGGAAGCACCACAAGCTCTACTCAGAAACTGCTATTTGAAGACAAAGGTTTATTGAATCCTCCCTAAACTTTGTGGCCATTTGGTGGTGGGCTTTTGTGCAGAGGTCAACTGTGACACAGGTCGGGGGAGGAAATCTGTCGCCAATGTATGGGGACACCAAGAGAGTTGGCAGGTTCACTCTGGAGGAACGCAGACAATTGCTGCAAAGATTTCAGCAGAAGAGAACACAGAGGAACTTCAATAAGAAGATCAAGGTAGATTTTTCACAATCTACACTCATGCATCCAGCTTTGGTTTGTTCTGTCAAAAAAAGTTTGGCTGGTGTAGGGCAATTGACCAACTAGCCATTATCTTGTTTCAAGAAAGGTTTTCTGTTCTTACTTCACAGAGAAGGCCCTATCCAAACAATGGTCTTATTGAACAACCAGAGAGGCACCTTATGGTTTGGAACTCTCGAGGTATACTTCATGATGCATCTAGTTCCAGGGATATGCACTGCTTTTGGGTGAACACCATTCTGCAGCTCTGGAAGACTGAAGTGCATACAATTGATTTTGCATGGGCAAATGATTGGCATATTGAAATTGTTTCAGTTTTCAAGGAATCAGAATATACATAGTCACTTCTGATTTTCTCACTTGACTACAATATAACCTTTAGTTCACATTGGTGTCATTCATCCTGTGTATGGAATCTGTTTCCATAATACTATTATGTTGCTAGCTGAGGAGAAATTCATCTGTTTGTGCATTTCTGATTTTACTTCTCTGACCAACATGTACGATACATTAGCTGCCTTTTACTAAGGAGGAAGAATTGCGAAGTTCTTGTGCACTTCAGAGATCCTTCCACACCAGAAGGTATATTCAAAAGGATGGTTGAAGAGTTTTTGGTGATCTGTGTGTGCAGTATGCTTGCCGCAAATCCCTAGCAGATAAGCGTCCACGCGTTCGAGGTCGGTTTGCAAGAAATGATGAATCCACGGAGCATTCATCCCGCACCAATGGTCATAAGCTTGAGGATGATGATGAGGTAGGCAGAAGAGTCTCTAACATTGTGTAGCTCTCTACATCCAACACATCTCCCTTCTTTTAAGATGGAGGCCTGCACTGTTCACTCTTTTGCCAGCATTTGAAAGGATTCACATGCCATAGATGCGAGTTATATGGGTTGATCAATGCTTGACAGCTTGTGAATGGCATAAGAAGGCAGGTTTCAGAAGCAGCTAGTTGAGTCTCAGATCTTAGCACATTTTGTGTGCATGTGGTTTGCTGCTGAATGCATAAGCTTTTCTCTGCTACTACAAAGAAAATCATTCAGTTTTTCCCAGGAAATTTAGCATTGTGTAGGTACTAAAAGACTTGCAGATTCTTGATTCATCTCCCTTTAATTATCTTGAAATAGTCTCATCATAGTGGAGTAAGAAGGTTTTTCTGGATTGATAATGGACAATAAAATATATCTTTTGTGCCTTGACTCAGGCAACCACAAGAATTTCACAAAAGTATGCTGGCTGTGCAGGCTGATACGACGATGGGAGATGAGGATGAATTTCTTATGAATCAAAGTTCTTCAGGAGATTTCTTGGACCTGCTGGAAATGCCTGTCAAGCTTGAGAGGCTTGAGCCATAAATTGTACCTATGTTTTCTGAACCTTTTGGAGCATCACCTTGGCAGCATTGCACAACCAGAGCAGTGTTGGAATGAGCTGCTACATGTGGGTATACAAAGAGAGAGGGTGGCATTAGTAGCCAGGTATTATCTCGTGTTGGGTAAAGATTGATTTCATTTCATTTTGAAGTCCAAGATATGTGGGAGCTCTCATGTTTACCTGTGTATATTGAGCTTAAAATTCTGAGAGTTTATTAGTGTGAGATGACTGGAGCAAAGATACCGAAGAAATGCATGAGGTGGAGAAATTTGCCAGAGAGTAGAGAAACACAAGAATCTCCTGGTGTTTGTACTGTTAGCACCAAAATCCGCACACTGTAAAGAGAATCAGTTTTGTGTGCATACTCACATGATATAATTTGACGGGGATTTATAAAAGAGTTCAGGTCTTGTAATCTCAGGTCATGGCTGTGTATGGACATTTGTGCATGCTGTGTGTATCCAGAAGAACTCTGTGTGGGCATGATGTTCTCGCAGTTAATTGGCAGAAGGTGGGGAGTTGCTTGGCAAGACGATGAGAGCCATCCAGGCTTGTGCTTTGACTAGGGTTCATAGTTCTATACAATAGTTGTAGAATGTGTTGTTGCTCTTTCTTTTGTTCAAAAACGATGGCAGGTCTCCAAGAAAGACTTTTGATTTCGGCACTTTTGATAACAACTATCTTGAACATATCAATTCTAAGGTGATTTCTTATGTTGAAGTACGTCATGATGTTGTAGGTTGCACACCTTCTTGTGGGGTTCATAATGATTAACACTTAATATACATTTTGAATCATGCACACCATTGTGTGAATATTTGATAAAACAATTATCTACAAATTAGTAAAGGTGTTGATGAGTCTCTTGTGTTTTTTGAAAAAAATTGTGAAAGGAATCTACTACTTTCGTGTTTAGTAGATCGGAGTGGTGAAGTTCCCTAATCCTCCAATAGGAAGAGAAAAATTATGGCAACAATCTAGGGTTTGCTCCTCAACTCTTCATGATGGGACAAAGGGATGTGAAAGCTTCAAGATGAGACTATAACAAGTGAGTCATGGAGATTTTTTGGTCACCTCAATTGCATAAATAGACAAAAAGTGTGGTTATAGTTTGATTTTGAACTAATTATGTTCATGTTACATTGGTTGTATTATGTCCATTAAAGCCACCTCCATCCAAGAAATGATGATTTAGCCACAAATCCATCAAATCTAAACTCAAGAACTCTTAAAGAAGAAGTTGGGATTATAATTATTTTTGAACAAGAAAGATTTCTCTTCACCAAATTGTTGATTGAGATATTTCAAATTACGTCTATGCAACCTTCTACATGAAGTAACTATTCTAGCATAATCACTAGTCATGCAACATTAAGTTAACATGACAAGATCCTTACAACCTATAAATACAAATAGAAACACATGCACTTTGATGTTCTTGTCTATCCATGGTTTGGAACTTGTTACCGAGCTAGTTTTCTTTGCATGGAGCCAAGATTTTTTTTTCCATGTGTATGATTAGTTTTAGGTAGGCTATTTATGAGTTTATACATGAAATAGAAGTGTCATGTCAATTTGCTATGAGAGTCAAACTTGCTAGACTATTTTGATAGAGTAATACTACTTATTGAATTTGCATATTGTCTCCACAATTTTGATTGAGAGTCTTGTATTTGAGTTTGTTTTTAAGTTGTTTGCAAGAACCTTTTCTTGATAAGCATTTTCAAGAAAAGAATTGGGCTCAAGAACCTCCATAGAGACAAGTCATGAAAGGTGGTTGCCAAGAATCCTTACTTAGTTAATTTGTGCAAGATGTTTGCCAAATTTTTGCCATCATTTGATGCTACACATCCAAAACTCCATCAAAGACTTTGCCACCTAAAACATCATTAAAATTTTGAAAAATTATAGTCACCATCTTGATGAAGAATAGGTTCCATAAAAATATTGAAAAATGTTCAAATGTTTAGCAATTCATGGCCATGTGTTAGTGTTGTGCTTATACAAAAGAACAAATTAAATGGAATTAAATGTCCACTTGTTGGAATATTGAATTGACAAAATCTTGAAATTTGTGTACTTAGAAAGAAAAAAAATGAAGCAAAGGGCAATATGATCCCGCTTGTGAAAAATGTCTAAAATGTCTAATCTTCTTTGATTTAATCATGTTGAATATTTGCAAGTTAAAAAAAAAAGGTTCTTCTTAAGAATCTCATGGTACATTCACAAATTAAAAAGTCATTGAACATGTATTTAGTGCTTAATGTAATGTAATGGGTTTTGTGCTTGAAAAGTGTTTTTGGATATTTTATATTTATTTAAATAAACTTGAAAAATGTTTAAACTATTTTAATTTGGATACCAATGCCCTTATTTAAATATTTTGTGACCAATCTCAAGCTACCACCTTAACCTTTCAAGTTCACACCTCTTCCCTTGTTGAACAATAAACATAACTATCTATGAAGACTTGTTTAATTTGCCCATTGAATAAATAGTATTTTAAAACATGATAATCTACATAAAGTTTAAGTGTTTATGTTGCATCTACAAATATTCAACTTAACAAAAGTCCATTTATGGATTCAATTTCATGAAAATTCTAAAACATCTTGTGCAAGTATTTATCTTGATCATTTTTTCAATAGACCACATCTCTTAAGTAATTTTCATTAGTTATAAAGAAGATATATACAACTTTATTTGTGACCCAATCACATAAGCAAACTAAGTAGAACATAGGCAATGAACTTTTTCAATGCACCTCATGTTTATGTTTCTTAAGCTTTAGAGCGAAAATTGAAGAATTATACTACACCTAAATGAAATGACAAAGAGAGAAGCATGCCAACTTAAGGATATAAGTGGTAGTACCTCTAACAAAGTGGAAAGGTATATATCCAAAAGTATTATGGAAAGTTAAAGTGTGTGAAACAAATGTATGAAAAAGATTCCATGATCAAGCTTTAGCCACGAAAAAATATCTTTCAAAAAACTTACATGACAATTCTTTTGAATGTTGCATCATTGCAAGAAAAATCTTCAAAAGAAAGCAAAGAAAACAATTTGCATTCAAGAGATTTAACAAACTTTTTTATTTTAAGCATTTTGTTGATTAAAACACAAGTTGCCAAGACAAAAGAGATAATAAAAATAGATGGTTGCAATGTTATAATATAAGTTTACATAAATTATGATTTGCGTGAAGGTCAAGCTTCAAATAATGTGAAACCAAATTTGGAGACGTAGATATGCATAGATATACAATGTTCTTCAATAGGGTCAATAAATAAATAGGATTAATTTTGATCAATCAATCACCATGGTTGGCATTTAAGTAATCCTCATTGAAAATTTGATGTGTTTTTGGATGGGGATGGGGAAATCACTTGCACATTATTTTGAATGTGGTAGACATAATTCATAGAAACCCACATAATTGCTATGGGTGGATTTGCTCTTACAAAATTTTTGGGGTATCAAAACAGTGTGTATTGTTAGTTGCCATCAATGCCTTGCCAAAACATTTTTGTCATGAACATTTGAGTTTAGTAATTTCTAATTCACACAATGTAAAGTATGGTATAAAATTTACAAGAGAGTATATGAATTAGTAGAACATGCAAAAGGTATGGGATGTTACAAGGAGAAGAAACAAACACAACAAGGATCTATGTTTTTTTTGGTGCAATTGGGGCAAAGATTGGTGTGATCTATATTTAGAAACCTTCCAAAACACCATTTCAAATGTGATTTTGGATGAGATTAAAATGGATTTTGGATTAAATTTTCATCCAAAATGTGATTCATGGTGTTCATTAATGAAATTTCATGAACTTCATCCATAAATTTAAAGAAAAATTGTAAGGTTTAACTTTTGTAGCTTTGAATAAAACAAACATGCCCATAGAAGAAAGAAAGTAATATGAAAATTAAAATTTTTCTTAAAGTTTATGTCCATTAAAGATGGCCTTTGTTCCTAAGGCCTTGCAAGGAAGTTGGGCTCATAACAACCATCACACATACTAAACTCTTGTTCATTTTTTTGGCAAGGGAATTCTGTAATGTTCCATTCAAATGTGTTCATATCATACATAACAATGAGATTGTTGGAGGTACCAACTTTGAATGCAATCTTGGCATCTGCATTAGTGCATTCATATGGAAGTAAAGCTTCCCTCTCTGAAGGAAACAATGTCTTAAAGAAAATTGTAGGCATGACACCATTGGGAAGTGTTTGATATGTGCCAGTTGGGGTTCCATCGTTATGCAAAAGAACTTCCACAAGCCAAATAATTGTGGGTATTTGAACATATCTTGTAGCTGCAAAAACACGATGGCTTCCAGCTTGAATCACTTTGGGAGCTTGAATTTGACGACCCGCAATATTCACCAAAGAAAAATCAAAGCATAGGCATTGTTTACGGTTTTGACTAATGTTGAAGTAATATATAGCGGGTATTTCAAGTTCATTAGCGTCATCAACCCTAGTGACAATTCGCAAACCGCCAAAATAAACCCCATAATTAATAACTGCCATCCCGGTTCGCCCACATTCATGGAACCGGATCGGTCGAGCTTTCTCAATGCAATTTGCATGGACAAATTTTTGATGTTGTGAAGAATAAACAATTACACAAAGGATGTCTTCTATCTTTCCATTTTTCTCTATGTAGTCCCACCCAACAATCACCAAGTTGTATATCGTGCGCTCCTTGTTGATAAACACAAACTTAGCTATTTTATCATTCACTCTTCTCTTCAATATTGGTGGCAACAAAATGAATTCACGTGTAAGTGGATTAGTTACACAAACAAGAGATTGACCCCCACTTTGCATCCGAGTTTTTTGTTTCATCCAATACTTTTCATTAGGAATTTGGTACTTTCCCCAAAGCATGATGGGTTCACGCCCTGGTTGCTCACCCCCATCTATCACCAAAAGACCTTCAAAATCACGCACTTGCAAGTTGTTAGTACATTGGTTAAATACCCATCTAAAAAATCGCATATACTTCAACAACCTTATGTAACAATTTTTACAAAGCTTCATTCATTACCTTTAAAACATGTTACATTTTTTTTTAGTGTATATCAACAATAGGTTATATGATATAAGGTCCCCTCTAGGTTGTTTATGGCCAAGTACATAGTAATTTCATGAGGTCCCAAGTCTCAACCAAGGTGTCATCAAAATTTGATAAGTTTTGAAGGAGGAGAAGGTCCTTTCTTTCATAAACTTTTAAGATTTTTGATACCTTACACTACCTACCAACTACATGCCAAGTACTGCAAATCATGAAGCTTCTCAAAATATGTCCTTCTGGACTATACAAAACCCACCTAATTGTAGAAGAGGAATGTCCAATCTCATGCATATAAAGATGTATCTCTTTCCTAGAATGTTCAATTTATATTACTTGCATAAACAACCTTGAACATTCCAACATTTTTTATAGAGATTTTTTTAAAATATAAATTGTTGAAAATGAATGTTTCTTCTTAGGGGTTTCAATTGCCAAAATTTGAAAATATGGTAATAAATAGAAAAAGATCAAATTTATATGATAGGTTCAAGTAGGTAGTCAATAATGTAGAAAGATGTCAATTTTTTAAACTTTCATATCTTGTTTTCAACCCAATTTGGCTAAATCTTCTCATGGATGACCCCTTGTAACAATGTTAGTTCTATACAAACTTTGTGTTGTAGCTAAAATGGCAATTTTCCATAAGAACATTTAGCCAATTTTTATTACATTTGAAATATTATATAATAAGACAATTCAAGCATCTTCAGAACTATATTGTTGGCTACTTATTCCAACCTATTATAGATATCTAACAAAATATTTAGTTTTTTCTTCTTCAAAATTTGCCAAAATTTTAGAATTTGGACCTTTCATTGATCAAAATCCTTAATACATATGTCAAGAGAAGATTTTTCAAGTTGACAAAGTTACGAAAACTCACCCCCAAAATGGGGAAAAAGGGTTATTGCAAGTTGAAACCACAATGGATTTTTAAACAATCATGGATGATGAACCATGTCTTGCATAAAATAAAATATATCCAATTTGATGCAATTTTCTTTTTCTACATATGTCATGAATTTGGCAAAATGTAAACCACTCCAAGCAAGTTTCTCCTAGGAATATATTTGGAGGTCACTTTATCTCTATGAATATTGTTGGTAGAAAAAGAAAGGATTTCACACCTCTTTAAAAATTAGTCCATGATTCTTACACCATGCCTAATTCATAAAAGTAGGAGTGTTTTCAAGTATTTTTCAAAACTCCATTCCACTTTTATGGAATAGGTGTAAAATTTGTACCCCTCTTATGCCTAGAAATCTATGTTCATTTAGGTCAGCATAACTTTCAATTCATGGTTTACAATGGGTCAGCCCAACATTCCCAAATTGTAGGGTTAGGCTTGGTTATCACCTCCTCCTATACATGTCTTTTCATTTTGGGAATTCCCCTCCCACCTTGGGGCTTACCTTATAAACAAAAAGAAAACAATTTAAGGAAATGAAAATAGGCAACCAAATGATGTTGATGAAAGATGAGACCTGCTGAACCAGCAATGACTTTATCACATTTGGTTGGGAGGTAATTCAATGGAGGCAAAGCAAGCCAATTTTCATTGAGATGAGTGGAAGTGGTGGCATGATCATCAGAAATGTTGTATTGATCAAATCCAACAATGTGGTACAACTTGTTGCGAGTTTCCAGAATACAAGGATGATATCGATAGTATGTTCGTGTATTTATGTCTGCAAATTTAGTGGGTGACCATGCTCTCAACCATGTGTTTGTGGAGAGTTCCAATCTACTTGGAGATGTTTTGCATTGTGATGCAAGCAAGTTCCATGCTGGATCCAATTGAAAAATGGGACATTTCTGCACTAGGCTTGTGGTTCCATCTTGCATTAGTTAGTCATTTTCTTTCTTACATTCTTCTTGTAATGGATTTTTTTTCTCAAGATTGCAATTGATTATTGCCCACAATCATAAAACAAGGAATAAAAAATGCAATAGATTCAGCAAATTTAATCAATACAAAGAGTGAAAGATGAATAATTTATTGACTAAAATTGACATAGTTGTGCAAGTGTTGAGAATTTGGGGCTTTAAAACAATTGTCCATGTGTTGGAAAAACTTTGGGTTTCAATTTTTCAATGAATTATGGAGGTGTCGAGAATTCTTTTGGTTTTGAATTTTTGAAAGAATTGTGGAGGTATTGGGATTTTGGGTTTTTGACATGTTTATGCTTTTGGTGAATAGAACATTAAATCTGAAAACATTACAAGTGCAAAACACACCTTGTGACATTGCAAATTGGTGATAAAATTTGTAATCATTCAACAAACCTGGAATAGATGGCCAACATTGGCAGGAGTTAAAAGATGTCGAGCATTTGGATTCTTTAAGATAGCCAAGATGTCTGGCCCACTACTATCCTCCCATGGAGATACTATGACCTTCTCATTGTCCATTGTGGAACTTGTCATCTTAAATAAAGAAAAAAACTATCATTGTCAGTCATGTCACCAAAAAAAATTCACAACTATAGAATTTTGACATTGCAAGAAAAGGTTATATGATGTGTCAAACACAATTTTGCAATAACATTCCCATGTGACCTTTCAAAAAATTTGCGCCCACAAAATTGAAATGAAACGTCATGGTACCATTTGATTTATAATCAACAAACATGCCACAAGGAATTAATGTACCAATTTTGGATGGATGTGAGGTAAACAAAATAAAATTCATTGGATCCCTATCCTCGATTAATTGCCTTTAGTTAGCAAATTAGTTCATTTAATGTTCTACCTACCAATAATTATTTTTTTCAAAAAAAATAAAAACTCTTCCCTATTAATTTTTCTCTACTAACCTTTTTCCTCCCATTACCTACCAACTAAAAGTAATTGCCCTTAAACATACATACTAGTTCCTACTTTCTTGCCTACCTACCAACCTAATGTGACCTACTTAACCACTTACCTACTCATCACTTTAGGGGATGCATGAAGAACAAGTGGGTGTAGTCACCATAACATGTACCACAGCAAGTGTAACTAGTGCTTGATGTTCCATGTTATTGAAAATATAATTTAATGTCATGCTAAAATTATAGGATTTACTTATATGATAACATTCATAATATCATGGGAACTTGTGAATAAATTTGAAATTAATCAAATGAATAAAAAATATGAAAAAACACTAATAAAACATTGTAACCAATTTTTAAGCAATAAAAAAAATGTTTAATAACTTTAATTTTATTTTTTTAAATGACATATTTTGACAAATTTTTAATGCAAGGCTTATCAAAGTAACATAAAGAAAATTATCAAGATTTTAAAATATTTTTTTGAAAAAACATTCAAAAAAATTCAAGGAATATTTCCCCAAAAGCAATCAAAAAGCAAATGGGTGCGGTTCATATTATCATGTTTACACCCAAGTAGATAAAATTTATTTTCCCCCACCTACATAATACCTACCTCCCATCAACACAACACTCCTACATGGATTCACCTACTTAAACACCTACTATTTCCTCTTATTGACTAACATAAAATGAAACCTATTGACACTAAAAGAAACATAATGTTAACAATAACAAATGCGAATATTGTAAAAGTGGAATAAGTTTGTGAACCATGTGAAAAATTTGATAATTATCATATCACAAATGGGTTTTTCAGGATAATGACCATAAGTATGTGGCAAATTAAAAATTTGACAAGCAATCACTTTCAAATAACAAGAAATGTGATGTGGGCCATTTTTTAAATTCCATTTCAAACATTTATTTGTTGATTAATTCAAACCAAATCCTACTACAATCTTTTTTTAAAAAAGGCTTTATATTATATTGCATATACCATAAATATACATTATTAGAAAACATGGTACTTTTTTACTGGCAAATCTAATCAAAAGTACCCAATTTGAACAAATGTCAAAAAGACCACTTTGTCATTTTGGACAAATCAATTTCAACATTTCCATTGTGATTGGGGTGGTTTTTTTTACTAGACCATTTGACTAATAATTTTGACTAGTCAAATTTTTTCCTAAATAAAAAATAATTGTGGTAAGTAGGTAGGTAGGTAGGTTGTAAAAGTGCAGGCAAACAAGTAGGTAGGTAGGTTGTAAAAAGGTAAGTAGGTAGGTGGTAACCTACCCTACCTACCTTAGCCCTTAAACATGTACATAGGTTATAATGTTAGAAATTGAACCTTTGACTTTCCCAATGAGAAACCAAGTCCTTAACCAATGGACCACACTATCAAAAGGTGTTCAATTTTTGTTAAATTTTTTTATTTCAGATGTTTATTTTGACACTTCACTACAAGATTATGAGGTATGAAGATAGGTAGGTTGTAGGAAATAGGTCGGTAGGTAGGTAAATAGATAGGCAAGTGGGTGGGTGGGTAGTAGTAGGTACATAGTACATGTATGTAAATAGGTGGGTGGGAAGGTAGGTAGGTAATACATCCATGTAAGTGGGTAGGTAGTTAATATGTTTCAATATTTTTCTTTTTGGCCATGTATATATCCATTAAAAAAAGGTTTTCAATAGTTTTGGCATAAAATTATTGCTATTTTTTAAGGTTTTAGCATTCATTATTTCTTTTTTCAAGTTAATTATTATCCTCATGACCACCTTATTATCTTCATGTCCCTATTGTTGGATATAATTGGAAGTCAATCATCCCAAAAATATGACAAAAAAGGTGGATGAAAAGACCCAATGTGGCTATTAAACACATTTACTAATCCTAATCAATGTTTTTTTATCAATTTCTTTTGCATAGTGTAAGTTGTAGAAAAGATGACAATTGGCCTTAGGAAGATTTAACAAAGTTTAACTATAAACCAGATAAACCAAACTATAAACCACACACACACACACACACACACATTCACATGTGTTAAGTTGAGTTATCGATATTCATTATTATCAACGACATATTTATTACATTAAATTCACATATGCAATGTTAGTTAATGTTATATCTTATGTGTCATCCTATGTGGTAGTGAATGTTAAATAGACCTTTATTTAATGTTAGAAAAATGTTAAACTATCATTAAATCTTTCCCAAACATGGATATTACTTTAATTTAAAGATGTGATATTATTGAATAGAAAGTAAAAGGTTTAGGGTTTTGGATGATATTTGGGCTGTCGTAACCCTAACCTTGGGCTCGCGACTAAGGCAAGGGCTTGCAAAAGTAGGGCCAAGAGTGAGCCCGGGAGTCACATTTCATGCTCTTGGGAGTGCAAGAGAGTGTGAGGGAATGAACCCCCACACTCCCAAATGAACTCTCACTTTGAGAGTTGGAGTCCCAATGGACTCTTGAATTTTTAGAAGGCGATTGCAGGGGTCAAAACTCATTGGATTGAGAAGTTCTTTATATCAATAAAAAGCTCTTTGATGCCTAAAATGGGCTTTCATGATCCATTTCAATACTTAAAACAATAAGTTATGGCCAAAAGAAGGGTCGGGAGTCAAATTGCTAATTTGACTTTCAACCATTAAAAGTCGGGAATCGCCTCTACTTCTTTGCATGTAGGTGGCGTGCCACATGATGTTGGAAAAGCTCTTGACAAGGGCTACAACTTTGCTTTAAACTTCACCTCAATCGGAGATCTACACACGAAGTTATGGCTTCCAAAGTCATGAGAGTCCCAATTTTGGGAATTTCGGGACTCCCAATTGGGAATCCCGAGACAAAATGCCATTTGGGTGTGGCCCCATGGCTAGGCACAAAGTATACTATAAGGGGGAAGGTGGTGGCTTCCCCCAAGTTCAGGCTGTGGTGAGTCTTGTGAGTCTGAGTTTGCCCGTGGCTCGTCCATGCACTAAAAATGCTCAAATTATGCACTAACCAACTTGTTGTTTGATTTGTGTAAGTTCAGGTGAATAGTTGATGCTTGTCACTCTTCTTAGTCCCCATCTCGAAGCTCCAACACACCCCTCTACCCCCCCAAAATGCTACGAGATAAGGAGCGTGCCTCAATTCCTTACTTTTTTGTTATTTTCACCTTAGACTTACATTTGAGTCTATCAAGGAGTTTGGGACCGTGTCATGGGCGGTATTTTGTACAATTTGAATCCTATATATATATATATATGAAAATAAATTTGTTTTCAAATGTAAACCTTTATTTTTTGTCATTTCATCATCACTAGTAGTGCATAGTAGTGCGGAGCCCAAGTTGATTATGTTATTTTGGGTTACAAAAAACCATGTTACAAATGTTCAACATTTTAATAGTGCTTAACATTAAGGATAGGTCAACAACCTGTAAGTAACCCAAACAATAGTTAATAGAAATTAAATGCTACTTGTGTTAATTAGAATAAAATGTTTAAAATTAAGAACAATTTCAATAACCTATAAACAACCTAAGCAATAGTTAGTAGAAAATGTGTTAGTGGTGTTAATGAGCAACCAAAATTAATCACTCCATGAAGTTAAGCAATATTAAATGATAATTTGATCAATTTCAATGTACAATGGTAGCATTCAAAGGACACTTAACACTTCAATTGAACAGACAACCAATAAACAATGGAGATTACAAAGGTGTCAAATGAGAAATCACAAATAACATTAACTATAAGCATTGAGACAATTGCTCTACTTATAAGGACTGAGGTCCAAGGACACTTACTTGAAAAAAAAATTTGGTTCTAGTTTTCTTTTAGCATATGTTTAATCTCCTCATGTTGTTCCTCCAAGCTCAATTTAAAAACAAGATTTTTGATTTCATCATCTTCATCTCCAAAACCCCAACTATGCCACCAATCATGATAAAATACTTCTTCACAAACAAAACACTTGTATTGTTGTTTGAGAAATTCGCCTAAACAAAAGGGATGGTATCTATGCTTACATGATGTAAATGTTATATCCTAACAATGGTACCATTTTTTAATCAAAGGTTTAAACTTGTGCAAGAATGCAACTTGTTCAATTGTTCCAAGTTGTAAAAGATTTTAAACATCACAAGACCTAAACCAAGCACAAGTAAATTTTATGAAGGTGGTGGGAAACAATTTGCACATGTTGTGAAAAGGAACACAATACACACTATTGTGAATATAGTAGCCAAGTTGGATTGGCAAGTCTTACACATGGATGTGAGGGTCACCTTTCTAAATGGTAATTTAAAATCAAATTGAGACTATCGTTATATTCTTGAAGGGCTTGTCACACCAAGACATAAACAAAGCTTCAAAATGTTATTTATGGTAGAAAACAAACATTATAAACCTAGTACCAAAAGATTCATGAATTTTTTATGGAATGACAAGGAACTATGTGGATTATGATTTCTATTACCTTGCATAGGGTGATCTTCTAGTGGTTCTCATGGTGTATGTTAATGATGTGATTCTCATGAATAATGACATTGCTAGAATTCACAAACTCAAATAGACACTAGGCTCTCATTTCCAAGTTCATCATTGTTAGGACCTTTGGCCTTTATGTGGATGTGGAATTCATCAAAATCAAGATGGAATGTTATTGACCCAACAAAATCATGCCTTCAAATGTCTTATGGAGTTGGAGTTATGTGATTGTAACCTTAGAAGTGCACTATTACTTGATGGAACTTGCTTGGAAACTAAAATGCATCGACCCCTTGTTGATGTGACCCAATATTAGTGCACGGTAAAAAAGTTAAATTACCTTAGTCAAACACATCTTGATATTGCTTTTGAGGGTTAGCTTCATGAATTGATTTATGGCAATTTTTAAAATCCCTCACCTCAATTTAACAACACACATTTTTTAGTTTGTCAAAGCAACTTTTGATCATAGGGTCTACTATAGGATGGGGGAAGTTTGACATTGATTGTTGGTTTGATGTGGATTGATTTGAACCAAAGATGATCGACTTGTAGCTACTTGTACATGATAGGTAGTGATCCAATAATTTGATCAAGCAAAAATTAACCTATAGTGCGTGTGTCTTCCTTGGAATTAAAGCATAAATTTTTAACATAAGCAATGAAGGAAGGAATGTGGTTGAGGTATTGGACAAGTTGGGTATGAGGATCCCACTTGACCCATCACCACGAAACATGACAATCAAAGTGTGAGTAAAATGTAAAAGAATTTTGTAATGTCCACATTTGTGAGGAGGTCATAGTTTGGAACATCTAGTAGACCTCTTAAAGTTTCTAGGTTGATATTTTCAAGTATTTTTTTTTGGTGTTAAACTTTGTTATCCTTTTGATTATATGTGATAATTGTTTGGCGTTTTTCTTTTGTGAGTTGCCACAAAATTCAATGCATGTCCACAAATACACAAAAATTAATATCTAGTTTCTAAACCAAATATTTAGGTGTTGTTCACAAATGGAATATTTTGGTTCTTGGTTTTTTATTGCAAATTCTCCATCCATTGTATATATGCACACAATTCAATGCAATCTAGGAGATGAATGTAAGGGACTACCATTTTGAATTCTATCCAATGATAAGTTCTCTAATTTGTTGTCAATGCAAATGTGTCATTCACACAACTTGAATTTGTGCCATGGTGAAATTACACATTATTAATGTCAATTACAATTTCATGTCACATTATTCAAAACTTGATGCTCGATTCATATTTTCTTTCAGTAGAAGTCTACCCTTCAATTCAAAGTTGAGAATGTTGTTTTGTGATGGGGACATTTGATTGCCACTTCTCTAACCATTAAATTTCAACTAAAATGTGTGAATTGATTATGACATTATGTTAGGTTGAACTAGGGTGATTTGTTGAGTTCTAATGTTGATATACCCTAGCCTAGGATCAACATCCACATTCACTAAACCAACAAAAAATTTCCCCATGAAATCAATCATTTTAATTTTTTGGGAAATATTTGGTTTCTCAAGATCTACATATATCTATTATGGTTTTGTCATATGCGTAATGAAATGATTGAAATCAGATGGATATTATTTGAAAATGGAATGAACGACATGATCATGAAGATCCTTACATGAATGACATGTATCCAACATGGATGAACACCATTTGAGAACAAATGAATGATTGATGTTTGGCAATCATGAATGGAATGTCATCCACCCACATTTGTCTACATTAAATTATGTTCATATATATTTGAATTTCACATGATCCATTATTGATTTGCAATACGTAAATAAGGAATATACATATGTGTAATGAAATTATTGAAATCGGATGGGTGTTGTTTGAAAATGAAATGAGCGACATGATCATGAAGATCCTTACATGAATGACATGTATCCAACATGGATGAACACCATTTGGGAACAAATGAATGATTGATGTTTGGCAATCATGAATGGATGTCATCCACCCACATTTGTCTACATTCATCCATGTTCATATACATTTGAATTTCACATGATCCATTATTGACTTATTTATGATTTGCAATACGTAAATAAGGAATATATATATTTTGTGCATTGTCTCTTAAATGGATATTATGTGACCAAACCTTGTATGAAACCAAGGCCCAATTCCACTAAGGCAAGACCCTTCTCTAGACCCTAGGGTTCCAGCCTTCCCTAGGTTATAGGGCCATCCTTCCCTTGAACCTAGACCCTTCCCCTCTCCATAAGGTAGGTACATTCCTCTAACACTTAATTTTAAAAAATCCCAAAATCCAGAGTGCGGTCCTAAAGCTAGAAGTTTATGCTCAGTTTTGGTGTTTCTCAAGGTTCTTCTACAACAGGGAAGGAAGGGAGGAGGGAGATTGAATAAGGCTGGGGACGCAAGTGCAAAACTCAGCCTACAAAAGACTCATTTCCTCAGGTATGCAAAAGAACGCCAATCGAACTTCTCACTTTGATGAGGTATGCGACTGCTCAGAACAGGCATTTCCAAAACTCCGAGTAATTTGAACGTCTCTGAGCATACTTTGGAAACAGGTGATGTCCTTGAGCCACTTGCTCTACCCCTCAATTACCTGCAAAACTCCAGATCCCTGACTCGTCACATATCGACTCCAGAAAGAGATGATATGATTCTGAGGCAAAGTTACTACATCGATTGTGTTTCTTGGTCCAGCATCCGGCCTCTGAAAACGAGAGCAACAAGTACCGTGACGATGCACAAGAAGAAGGCTATGGCTGCAAATTATAACTTGTGTGCGATTCAGTATCAGGCTCTCTGGATCTAGCTTCTTTGTTACAATATATGTAGATGTGCACTCCATTGTTGTTCATGAAACGGACGTTGAGCTTCAGGCAGCTTTCTCGCTCTAATTTCTCGTCTACCTCTGTAGAGTCTGTCTCCACACAGGTCGCTATGGTCTCAACCACTTTCAGCTCAGACATCCTTCCCGCACCGACGTCTTCTAAGCTCTACCTGGTTGTAGGAGCACTTCTGCTTTTCCGAGGAACTGTAAGCCCTGCGACATATGCACAGCTGCTTTCTTGTAAACATAGGAATGCAGACAGATTGGCCATTGATAATACTGTGGCCGCCAATCTGTCTGCATTCCTAGGACGCTTGCTTGCCTCGGAAGTGAGTCACACTGCCGGATCCTGAAGCTCCAAAAAGCTTCCTGCCAACAAATGGCTAGGAATTCTTTGCAACGGAACCTGCATGCATGATGATCATGGTTCAAAACTACATAGGCCATCACAAGGTACCGCTGTTGATCAGAAAGCTTCACTGCAAACTGCTGCAAGATACCAGAAAACAGAGGAGAGCCGCGATTAGTTGCAACAAGTGAATGAACAAATGTTGTAAGACTAGTTTCTAGGGGCAACATGAGATCTCGTTCCAGCTTCGTCAAATTCCCCTACCTGAATTCACGGCCTATGTTCTGCAATAGCAAGAGCAGAGTTCAACGGAGAAACCGGACCATACAAGATCTCCAATGTCGCCGATGCTGATCTCAACAAAGTCGTTAAAGACTCGTTAAACTATAGCGCCTTGTGCTTTCCCGTTGTTCAAATTTCAAAACGCTGTAAGCAATTTGCGCATCACGACATGAGTACTCAGGATCTGCTAATCCGACTTTGAAACACCAAAAATGGCATTTCCGGTTTCACATTTCCTTAAAAAACAACACAGCAACAGATATTGGAGAATATGAACAAGAGAGGCGGCATTTTGTTGTTAGTCTGAAGTACTCTTTGTTGTGTTGTTGTTGTATTCTAAGCCATTCTAAAGATTGTCCCTTATACTTTGCTCAGAAGAATTGTATGCAGAATTGTATGTTGGAGTGATGTAGATAGTCTTGGTGTTGCCTAAGGAATTCTAGGATTTTTGCAGTAGGATTTTGTAGGAAGACTTGTAATTATCAGCTCGACAATCAGATTTCACTCATAATATGGCAAACTCTTTCACACAAGAGGAGGTGGTGTTAGGAGAGCTTGCAGAGTGGATCTATTACAAGACTGGAGTCATCATTTCACCAGATGAGTCATGTCACATTGCAGAGGTTTGTGGCCCTCCCAATTTTGTCAGCACTCTTGTGTTTTGCTGCTTATTTCTAGTGTAGAGATGTAAGGGAAGAGCTTGCAAATGAGAATTGAACATTATTAGCCCATTGAGAAACAGATGAGAGGATATAATACTAAATGGGATGCATTGCACTGCAGTTGGGATCCTGCTTGTGTGCAATTGGCTTCATCCTGATTTTCAATTCAGTGTTGTTTGTGATTAGATCACCTGACAGTGCACTAAGAGGCAAAATATTTCATGTTCATCTTGGCTCAGGGATGTTCTTCTCAGGTCTGCCAGATAGTGTGTGTGCTTACTTACAAAGTTTTTGCAGAGGAGACTTGAACTTTTCTGACTCTGTTTCCTCTCAACGTGATTACATGTTCTGAAAAAAAGACAATATAAGTTTGAGCTGTGTCAACTATTCTGGCTTACAGGAGATGTCAGTTGCATTGAAAGCATCAAAGGAAAAAGAGAAAGCACTGCAAGCCAAGGTTTGATGTCAAACTTACTATGTCTCTAGACTATCAGCTGTGATCACAACAGGCACCTAAGAGGTTGAAATGCCTAAATCATCTCATGGAAATTTCTTGTGCCATGCATTCCATATTGTTGAGCTGAAATTGGCTTGAATGCATCACCATGTCTCTGGAACTTTTGTTCCAGACATGCTGATGATAGACATTTATGGATGACTGCCATGTGGTGAAGCTGATTTATGAGCTCAAAACTTCAGACTGAAACTACTGAAACCTGGATGTATTCAAGTGGCATGGAAATGAGACTAAAATCCTCTTGAGACAGTTGTCATGTTTTTTGTCACAAGCCTCTTTTGGTTCACAGTTTATAGCATTCACATGGTGTGGCAGTTTAACATTATGGGTGTCTCATACCCAATTTAAAGTTTGCTTGTATGCAGCTCTCACAACAACAAGAACTATGTCAGAAAATGCAAGAAAAAACTCATGCCTTTCTTGAGGTAAGCTTTCTCAATGACAATGTAGGAAGTAGAGAAGCACTCAGCCTTGCATGATCCAGGTCTAAGTTTATTCTGAATCCAATGGGTTCCTCTACACTTTATCCTGGACAAACAAATGTCAGCATTGTGACTGCAGAGCATGAGTTATGAACTGGATGACATGAAGAATGAGCTTTTGCGAGCTTTGACTCAGATTGGATTGGCAGGTATGTGGTCCATGCCCATTGGAGGTGCTAAAGGCTATTGTTCTTTCGTCATGGCCATGAATCAGTTCATTACCAATAAAAATAAAAATCTAATGTTGTCTCTGCTGGTACTGTAGAGGAGGATGCGGAAAAGCTAGCAGAAGAATGCAGTGAGCTCAAGTTGGAGAACAAGGCTTTGCATTTGGAGATTGAGAACTTGAAAGGTTGTAACTCTCATTGAAGCTCTTATCATTTTGCCAATTCAAATCCCCGTTGCAGGTCTTTGTTTTTCAGACTTTAAGATCATCAGTTCTGTGTATTCCGAAATTGCACTGACAACTGGAGAGCTGTGCAAAGCCCCTGCAAGCTTCATCCCTCCACCAAAATGTCTCCAGTGTGTTCCTCTTGCATGATCCACAAAGAGTTCTCAAGTGCTGTTATGAAGTCTGGTGATAGAAAATAACATGTTGAAAGGTGATTCTTTATTGGAGTACTGCAAGTGCACATTACCTGATCATGTGCTTCATGTGCATTTTAGGCAATGGAAGAGTCTCTTGCTGGCTGCAGTCTGTCTCCTCTGACATGGTAGCTGCTGAGAGAGCAGTCTCATGCCCTGGAAATGAGATGAGAGCCATGGAGGGGAGGACAGACTTCTATTGGAGGTTTTGTCACAAAGACTTGTGTCCAGGGGTTTCTAATTCATGAATAGACAAAAGAAAGTACAAAAGGCAGATGTTGGCAGATTACAGCTTGGAAAGACACTGGACTAAAGGGGTACTATTGCAGAAATCTCCAACAGGTCTGAACTATTTTAAGTGAACAGAGGATTTTCTGGTGGAGAGAGCGCTCAAGATAAGGTGATCTGATCTGGCAGCAGAAAGATTGAGAAGAAAGGGACCTCATGAGAGATGCATTTACCTCTTAGTTGATGATTCTCTAGGAGACAAAAGAGGATTGCTGGATTTTTTGAAGTACTCCAAACTAATATGTCCCCAGATGGCAGAGGTACCATCCACCCAAATCTGACACCACAATGGCCAGCTGCAGAGGCTAACAGCTGTGGGCTACAAGATACTGACCCTACTGAAAGGATGACTTCTTTATCTCACAACAGTAAATCAGGGCAGACATCCTCAGGGTAAGCATATAGAATCATGCAGATCATTTCAACAAAGCAACTGGTGTCTCTCCTGATAAATGCCTCCTGATGATTTCTTGATGAATGCCCATGTGTAGCACTTCTCCCTTATGCCTATGTGGGTGGATCAGAGAGATCTGAATTGTCTGATAGACATGATATTTTTCTTTCCCCTCGGTGCCTGATCATACCTGGTGGGAAAGTGGTGGTTTTTGTGTTCTTTCAATTTTTGGCTCATGGGCATTCTATGACTCTTTACATTTGAAGCTAGATTTGCAGACGCTTCTCAGATAAAGGTGTTAACACACTGATGAAGCAATTCTGTTCATGTGTATGAAGACCATGACCCAAGATTAAAACCGCAACCAAAATAGAGTCTACTCGATGCATCCGATACCAGGGGCTTCCATTTATGCTAGCTTTGGTGTTGTCCCGTGGCCTTAGATCATTAACAAAGCATGACCCTCCAGTTCACACCCTCCAGTTTGGAAGTACTATGACATTCTATTCAGAGAAAGCACATCACATCTTATCTTTCTGTGTACCTGCTCAAACTTCATTCTGATCCAGTGATGCACTGGGCCCATACTGGATTGTTCATTGTCTTCCTTTTTCTGTATGCAGTATGCCACAGATGCTGTGCACAGCAAGCAATCTTGGAACAAGCCACTACTATGTAACAATGCACTCCATCAACATGTCTATGCAATGGTGACCCAAATGTTGAAGTAGAAGTCAATTGGGCAATGTACAAGTCAGCTATTTGGGTGGCATAACTTGACAATTGTCACTATTAGAAAACGATCAAAATGTAACCAATTGGTTTGCAACTACATGCAACTAATTATCGCTTGCAATTAACATTGATTGATTGTTTTTGCGACTGAAAATCACATCACACATTTTTAGTCACATTTATGATTATGTTGTGACTACTAAGTTATTTTATTTTTCCAATGGAATGACTTTTCATGTTAGTTTCATCCTAAAGGGCCCTTATATGACCCATTAGTTGCAAAAGTGACAAAAAAAAATGATAACTAATATTTATGTATACATTATGTACTCCACATCCACTAAGATATATAAATGTGTTGTTTTCATAGATTAATTACCCGTGGTCTGAAAAATTATTAATGTATATAACCTCATATTAAGGTATATGTAAAGATAGTAATACATCAATCATCCATAGGTGTCGATATGTATATTTTTTTATTATTAAAATTATTTAATTTTAAAACATAATTTTACATTAATTAGATTAATTAATGAATTTACTATAAGTAAAGTGTCTAAATTATAATAATTTATTATATTTACAACTTATAATTATCTATTTATAGTAAATCATTATTATTACATAAATTTTTATATTCATTGTTAATATTTTACATTGATAAAAAATTACAATAATTATCCTATAATTAAAATAATTATAGTAAATTATTTTAATTCAAGAAAAAAAATGATTTTTATAGTAATAAAAATTAATTACTGAAATTAAAATAATTTAATGATGGTAAATATTAATTATCACAACATAAAGTTTCATACTTATTAATAATTTTTGTACATTACTAGAAAATAATTACAATATTTATGTTATGTATAATTGAACTTAATTATTAATAATTATTAATTATGATTAATAATTTAAGATTCTATAATAATTTTACCTCTCTTAAAATTATTACTGTAATTAAATTAATGCTACATTAATTAAAATAATTTCATAATTTATAACTTATATTTTTAAATTAAAACCATTATTTATTATTTATAGAATAATTATTAATGAATTAATATTGTAATTTTATATTAATTAGTAATGTATTATGTATTGAAAACTTGTATGTAATTAGTTTGTTAATTGAATATTTATAAGTTACTAGTAATTTAAACAAATGATAATGAATAGTTAATATTTTATAGATATAAATTGTTACTTATTAATTACAAAATTAATTAGTTAATCATTTACTTAATTATTTATTTAAATTAGAAATTCAGAAATGATAACAAAAGATATGGGGAAAATTTTGTAGTTGTAACCTAGTTTGTAACTAAGTTGCAAATTCAAAACTTATCCATATTATTTGTTTTATGCTCCCATTTTGAAAACTATATAAAGGTGTGTAGTCTAACATTATCAAAATAAAAAATTTGTGCCATTTGGGATGAATAAAAGAAAAACCTTAACCCAAAATAAAATGAAAAATGTTTATGCATCATTTTAGCCTACCTACTTCCTTAACCTACTTGCTTGCCTATTACCTAAATAAATAGGTAAGCAGATACCTAGTTCAACCTACCCACCTAGGTGGGTAGGTGAAACTAGGTACCAACATCCTCAGCTTGACCTACTTACCTATTTGTACCTACATAAATGGGTAAGTATTTAACCTAGGTAGGTAAGTAACTTAAATAGGTGGATAGGTACTTAAATTACTAACTTACATACCTACCTAAATATTTATTTAAATTTATTTGGTGTGAATTTAAATTAGTAAGCCATGTAGTAGATTTGTATTGTGTCACATGTCACAATCTAATACCATCGAAACATATGAATCTAACATCTTAAATTGGGTTAGCTTTATTTTTCAATTACAAAAAAAATAAAATAGAATGCATTTAAATGTCACCACGTGTCAATATTAAGGAACTCCACTTGGCAAAACATTGGTTGCCACCAAAATAATTGCAAATTAGTCACAAATGGCCATACATCTAAAATATTTTATATGTTGGATGAAACCATACAAATATTTTCCATGTGCATCCATGGATTGATGATGTCACGATTATTTGCGACTAATTTGCACTTGTGACTAGTTTTAGGTGACTAAAAATTTTGAAATCATAAAGTGTCGCTTGTAACTAAAAAGTAATTGCATAGCATAATTGCAATTTAAGGTTTTTCTTCTAGAGTGTGAACTCTAAAAGGGACTATGAAAAAAATCATCCCTTGCAAAAAAATGGAAAACGTTTTCGCATAGGACTCACAATGCTAAAACACCCAAAGCATGTCAAATTGTCAATATAAGCCCACATGAACAAGGAATGTGTTCATTTGCATTGCAAATATTGTAGTTTAAAACATTCTTTCTCAATACTACAAGCATGGATCAAGAAGGAACTTAAAGAGTGGGAAAATTTGCATTGATATGTTTGAACATTTTGGGATCATTGAGATTGAAAATGAATAAAGTTCCATCATCATGCAAAAAAATGGTGTAGAAATAAAACAACTAGTTGAGGACAAAAAGGTTGGCCATGTTCCAATGAACTACCTCATGGCTCAAAACAAACAATCTTGGAACAGGGAGACCCTCTAGGAGGTTAACAATTACAAGGTCCATTGCACCTCCATCATGTTACACACCTCAAAAGTAATATTTACAATTGGTGTTTATTTGGATAAATGACCACATGATGTCAAATATGTGTGGTCATTTTTCATGTTTGTTACAAAAACAAGGAATAAATGTCACAAAAAATTAATTTTCACATGTTTGGTGAAAAGCTTTCAAATCCAACAAGGATTATGGCCACACTCCAATCTTTCTCTTTGTGTCAACCATACATGTGAAAGATGCATTAATTATCGGTTCCTACATTTGACATCTAGTTCTGAAAGGCAAAATGAAAGATGTTGTCATAGTGGGTGTGACCTTTAATCCCAATGCACTTACAAGCCTATATGATCTTATAGCTGGAGTTATACCAACAACACTAGTTTCTTTTGCCAAGGGATGGAAGTCACCAAATTGCCCAACCATAACATTAGGCTCATCAAAATTTCTAACAATATCATCTTTTGAGGTCATTACCTTGTGTTTGTCTTGGCATGATTCAAATGCAAAAATGCATTTCTTGTTTGAAATTGAGTTTCCTTTTGCTAGCTCTTCATCAACCACCACAAACATGGAAAGCCTTAATTCAAATTTATCCAAAGCCTTTTGTCACTAAGAAGCGATTTGTCTTTTCAACAATTTAGACACCATCCACACTATTCCAAATGTTGGGACCCCAATTAGTTGCCATGAACTCATTATACGTCATTGATGAAGACAATGGATAAATTCTTTGTGTATAATCTTGGCATGCCCATTATCACTCCAATGGACAACAAGATAAAATTAAAGTACCTAGCATAATCATTTTGTAAAAGGTAGTTAGTTAAACTTCCAATTGTATATGCATCTTGAAATCAATTAACAATTACAAAAAAATCTGGATATATCCATGTTGTTGCTAATGATAATTCATGTAAGGAAACAATTACCTATACATAACATGTTTCAAGACTTGCAAAGATTCGAATTGTTTTTCCCATTCACAATTTTTTTGGATTCCAACTAGGTTGATTAAACCATTAAATTCCTTGAAAACCATCTTTCCCAAACCTTAGCTCTCTAATGTTCAAGGAGGGTGTTATGTAAACATGCATCAAGGGTTAGATGTTGAACCCCAAATCATTTTGGAGAGAAGCAAAATGTTTTTTTGCTACAATTTTCAACTTTACATCCCAAACATACATTAATGTAAATATCTATGTATTGTATTGACATATGACATTTTAGGTTTTACAATAGGAAATCATAATTTAGTTAATCACATCTATCCCCAAAATGTGGGGCTTTATGTAGCCACTTTGTGAAATTTACTTTTGAGACATCTTTATTAAATAATCTCAAGTTTTCCTAACTAAACACAATTGGAGTTCCACCATTGTAGCCGTTGAACCTTTTGAACAAGTTCGACTATAAAAGTTGCAAGGAATTGCAACTTCTTGAAGGTCATTTCAACATTTTCACCCTTTCAATCATTATGATTTAAATTTTTAAAAGAAAACTTTAGATGAAATGCAACATGGTGCTCCCTCCCTTGGTCATATGGATGGCACGGATTTAAGATTTGATGGTCAGCTTTAACGCAAGAATGATAATATCAACATGAACAACCTCCCTCTTGATGTTAAATGTCATAAGGTGCTTTATGTTGGAAATTTGTTTTGTGCCAATGAAACTTCTACATATAGTATCAAATACATGGTTTGAAACAAAAGATATTGGAAAGGACACATAACCAAACCATTGTTCTTCAATTTTATTGTACAAAACGAAACGTACACATGCATCTTTTGTAATAGTTGGTTTTTTGAGTTTAGATGTGGTGTACGTATATTTACTATTATTGGTCACATGTCATCACCAAGGTATAGTCATCTTGTTGTTCATGTTGGTCTCCATAACCATCCTAGTGCCAAAGGAGAGAATTGAAAAGCTTTGAATAAAATGGACCAATCTATAGAGACATATCTAGAGGAAAATCTCAATACTTCTTCAAAGGCAATTTCTTGCAAACTTGTTCAATGAGAGTTTTTACATTTGCTTGTGAAGAAAGACCTTATCACAAAAAGTGACATCCTACAAGGTGATATGCTTTTGGAGGTTTTGAAGAATGTGACCCTTTTGGCTAATAAAAATAAGGTTAAACATAAAAAATATAGAAACAATTGCAGTATGGGAAACACCATGATGCCCTAACACCAATGGCAAATTAAAAAACTATAGAAAAAAAATCATCGTGAAGATGCACAAAAAAAAAAACTTACACAATCAAACAACAAACAACAAAGGAATTAAAATAAGATATGAATTTAAAAACAAAAAAATAGCAAGTTGAAGGAAAGGAGATGCGCATAATAACGTGCAAAATTAAAATGCACTAAAATAGAGGTGTAGTTGCTAAAGAAGAGAAGTTAATTGTAAAAAAGAATGCAATGAAAAGCCGATAACAAAAAATGCATGAAGTGTGCACTAAAGAGAAAAAAATCAAAAATAGCAAAATGGAAATAATGCGACAAAAAGTCGACATCAACCATTGTGAGAAGTGCGTACTAAAGAAAAGGAACGCAAGAACACCAAAATGAAAGAATGCGATGAAAAGTTGATAACATCTACTACAAGAAGTGTGCAAAGAAAAGAAGGAATGCAAGAATAGAAAAATGAAAACAATGCAATGAGAAGCTGACATCATCTACTGCAAAAAGTACGCCCTAAAAAGAAAAAACTTAAGAACAACAAACTGAAAACAATGCGATGAACAAATGACAACAAATATTGCGAGAAATGCACACTAAAATATATATATATCACATCAATAAATAGCTATGGTTTAACCTAAAGCGATGGAAATAACAATGAATAGAAAAATGTACATGTCATTTTAAGGCTTCTTTCCACTGAAAAGATGTGCCAAAAGAAACACCTCTAGGTTTAAAAAGTTGGGGCACTTTACCTGAGGGTTTAGGGTTTACCCTATACCTTAAAACCTAGACCCTTGCCCTATTTAAAAAAAAACTTGGTGAGACGTTAGACGGATGCTTCCGTGGTAAATCTCTAGGTACCTCCCCAAGAAAATCCCCATGAAGGCTCCCATGGGCTCAGAACAACTTCAGCTCTTTCCTTAGGAATATGTATCGTCGAAAGCCTCGAAGAAAAAGCTACAGAAATAAATGCTTGTGGTCCCAGAAGCTTAATTGCATGGGCACCAATTTTGCAGCTGTGCATCCTGGTGATCGAACATCTTGGACTGAGTAGTAGAGGATTTTGGCTAATATAGCAAGTTAGAGGCATCACATGTTTCTAGAATTCTTCCGACCTGGTTCATTGTATCTGGACTCTCCTTGCAGGAGTAATTATTCTTCACTGAAAAGGGTTGCAATTGTTGTATTTAAAGCTTCTACACAGGCTTCAGTTTCCAGACATCGCTGACCAAGCAGCGGAAGAACCCAGCCAATTTCGTCCTACGCTGTTGCAACTCCAATTGCAGCACCTTCTGGTAGTGCATGAGCGCTTCTAATATAGTAGAGTGAAATTCTGGTGTGGAATTGATCTCGCCAAGGAAATCTGTTCTAGTGCTTCTGTAGTTTTTTTGAGCTCTATTCTCTTGAGGTGGAAGCTATTAGGGGACGTTGCTTTGGGTGATCAACAGCCTGCGGGATTGTTCAGTAC
>Ga0116229_10001771_pt1 | contig 34401 bp, 32 predicted proteins | sample S1TSphgellanicum_3_FD_87313 | JGI IMG/M metagenome (GOLD analysis project Ga0116229, IMG submission 87313) | Host-associated microbial communities from peat moss isolated from Minnesota, USA - S1T2_Fc - Sphagnum magellanicum MG | ecosystem: Host-associated > Plants > Peat moss > Unclassified...
AAATTTGTTACAAATGATGAATTGTGTCAGATCACAAGACCACCCCCAACCCTAAACCCAATAATGAAGGAGCCATGCAATTGAGTTGCCAAGCAAAAGACTTGTTTGCTTTTGTTGTATCCTCCTAACCTATCCACCTAACCTAACTACAAGACCACAAATGATGGGTATATATGCAAGAGATATTGGACACCCAAAATGTCTAGTTCTCCACAAGCCCATTCCCTTGTACCCATGAGTACTCATGTGATGATGCTCTTTCGGGTATGGATTCGAGACAACCAATTTTGTACAATTGGTTGGATCCAAGAGATTTAGAAGGTATGAAACCATTCAGTGCTTTTTATGTAAGGCCCGAGCAGTTGTACTATGTAGTGAAGTGGCTCCAATGGCCTTAAAGTATGCCCTAAAGTATGTGAGGCCCAACATATCAAAGTGATTAGGTCCTAAGCATGGTTCTCTTAATGTCGTAAAGCACCAAAATTATGTTGGATTCCAATGATGAAGGATTTCCACTTACAAAACATCTAGAGAAAATTGGTGGAATTGGTGGTCTAATGAATGGCTAATGGCAACAACCCAATTTTGTATGTGGCAAATGATTTCCATATTTGTAACAATGAAATGGAAAAGCTCTCAAATTTAACAATGTCATCCTAAATCACTTTTTATAGCATATATATATGACAAATGATAAGCATACATGCATACATATGAATAAGTCGTAAGTACTTGAATGCTTACAAGAGAGCCCATTGATTTTTTCAACTACGTATTTGAAGCTTTTTCTCTATTGTGCCATAGGAGGTCAAGAAGATTGTGCCAATGGAGCTTTCTTTTGTGATCCCTTTGTCCATGTACCTTATTTCATACCAATAACATCATCATTATGCTAGGAGTCTTCCTCATCTATCTCATTACCTCCAATATCTATTATTACACAATGTCCACACCCTTTTTCATCCTATCTCCTTCATTTGTCATCTATATCACAAGAAGGCTATTGTGAACAACTTGTTAACTTTGGCATTTGCCTTGCCCAATTTCTTGGAAGAATATGATATAGGTAATCACAAAGGGAACAATGCATACTTAAAACACAACATGGGGAACTCCTTGGAAGAAAATAAATTAAGGTTGAGTTTTAGGTTTTACCCACAATTGGGTGGGTATAACAAATTGCACCTTCCCCTCCCCTCCTCTCCCCCAACCAGTTATCAAGGGGTTCTTAAGGTTCATAATCACAATTTTGATATAACCATGGTTCTCAAAAATCAAAGAATCAGTTCTGATGTTTAACCACGGTTCTCAATAATAATCACAAAGGTTCAAACTCACGTTTTACTAACTCAAGTTTTATCTTACATAATAAACGGTTCATCAACTTTGCAGCTTTCAAAACCTGAGCATGTTTCTTACACTATTGCCCAATAATGGATTTAAAAAATGACTCGAGAAGTGAACAACAACAACATGGGAGTCACATGGGATACATGAGGATAGGGAGTCCATCTAAGAGTTTTTTTTTTTTTTAATTTTTTTTAAAAAAATTTTAAAATTTTATTACTTAAATAAATTTTAAAATAGAGAATTTGAGCAAATAAATGATCAAAGTGAAAAATCATAACGAACCAAACAAGTAAGAAAGCCAAGATTGTGAAATCAATGAAATAGAGACAGAAATTTTTTAAAACACTTCAAGTTAGACAACAAAAGCAATAGAGTTCATCCATATGGAATTTGAACTTGAGTTCATCCATGTTGAATTTGAGAGTTCATCCATATGGAATTTGAACTTGAGTTCACCCATGTTGAATTTTGAGAGTGCATAATTGGAGAGTTTGAGCTCCACCCATGTTAAATTTGAGAGTTCATCCACATGGGATTTGAACTTGAGTTCACCCATGTTGAATTTGAGAGTACATAATTGAGAGTTCGAGTTCACCCATATTTGAATTTGAGAGTTCATCCACATGGGATTTGAACTTGAGTTCACCCATGTTGAATTTGAGAGTGCATAATTGAGAGTTTGAGTTCACCCATGTTTGAATTTGAGAGTGAGTCAACGGATATTGAATGAATTCATGTTTCCGTCTATTGTGTTTTATGAACACATGTTTGACCAAGTTTTAACTTCCATCCAAATTTTTCCACTCATAACTTGTAAAAAATTGTACCTGTGACAATTTCTTTTCTCGTGGGCGGCTTAAATGAAAATCCTATCAATCACAAGAAACACACACGGACTGGCAACATCTGACAATAGTATTGGCTTCCCAACATATATTGTACCTACAACTGATGTTGGCACTTCTTTGTCGGTTATTTATTTATTTATTTATTTAACAAAAATACAAGAGGGTTGACAATTTCAAATTTAAATTTTCTAGAATTTCAACACTTGAAAAAATAAATTTTGCAAAAATACATCTTGTGTTTTTTTGAATATTGTAATAGTAACTCAATGGTTTTCAATTCTCAACAAATTTCAACAAATATCAATAACTTTTTTTTCTTTGTTTTCTTCACCTAAATCTTTTGTGAATTATTTTGTGCTGAACATCAGTCATAATAGGTATGATATATGTATCCATAAATGTGTATGTATATACATACATATAAATGTACTAGGGTATCAGGTAAATATAGTCGACACTAATTATATTATTTTCAAAAATGTTGAAATTTTTAACTTTTATTTTTTCCAAATCAAAAAATATTGTGAAGGGTAATAATGATTAATTTAGGAATATTCCATTTTTTGAAATGAAAATTTCAAAATTAATTAATTATTCAATGGACTTGTGTTGAAATGGCCAAGGTACTACGGTAACCACCTCTTTTCTTTTCTTTTTCTTTTTTTTCTTTTCTTCTACCTAACTCCCTACATAACCTATTTTTAAAGAACATGTTAACCGAGGTGAAACCTGTTATCAACTAACTCATGGTCACGGTGAACTGGCACCTACAAACATACCAATTTGGATGGATAGTTATTGAACTGAGATTTATTTTTCATTGGTTTCATGGCCATGTGTTGAGAACCATGATTAACACCACATTGACACTTTTTGGTGCTGGCCCGTTTGGTTCTTAGTGTTTTTTTTCCGACCCTTCCAAGTTTGATTTGTCCTCAACTTCAACCTCACCTACTTACCTACCTACCTACCTAACACTCATTTACCTATCCACCAACCACATGATATTAGTGTCAACCAATGAGGATATAATAAAAAAGGAACAAATAAGTATATATTTCTCCACACTTATCTACCTAATACCCATTGATGCGACCCACCCTAAATGGTCCCAACGACCTACCTTTTATGGACTAACGATGAACTGAACCTACCAATGTCCATGAATGTAAGTATTGCAAAACCCTTGTCATCATCCTTGGCATACACTAAACCCTTTTTAAACTCACAAGCAATAGTCCCTAACGAATGGAAGATCTGGAAAGGAAATGATTTGATTACACTGATCGCACACCTATCCCATACCTAACCACAGTAGTTGTGTTTTAACCATCCACATCTATGTACCTACCTTGTTATTTGCCTTCTTGCCTTACTTTCTTACCTACCTACCTACCTACCTAGTAACCACTTACATTCACTACCTACTTACATAGAATACTTATTACTTATGTAAAGTAGTTACTAGTTATCTACGTAATGTCAGGTGAAAGGAAGAGGGTATACAAGATTAAGTTGCCTTTCCACCTTGGTAACTCAGTTCTTGTTCATATGGGCGTTTCCAATGGATTATGTGACATAATCCTTTGAGTGCCACATATACAAAGGCCAGAGTGAACCCATGAATGCACCATGAAGGATGAATGAATGATAAGAGGTCAAGAAACAATTTGTTTTCTTGGTTGGGTTTTAGTTCCTTAACTAACCGTGGTGGTTAGCTCAGTTGTTTTCTTTTTATTATTACCTATTCACAATCACTATTTACAACCTGAGTGTAGTTTACTAGTGCTTGTTCAGTGGTTCAGTTTGTTTATTTATTAAACAATCACGATTACAAAATGTGAATGCAATTCATTCATTCATTAGTCCATGTTTGATGGATTGGGTGAATTCATTACATCTTTTACTAGGTTGCTGTTCATGGGGACGAATGAATTCATTCATTCAAAATCCATTGAAATCATCTAACGTAACAAAAACGCATTTTGTTATGTATATGACCTACTAATTAACTTTCTACAAATTGGGTTGCCAAGGTGACACTGGATATTAAAAAACTCAGTTGAAGTTCATCCACAACTGAGTTCATCATAACAGACATCTCTTGAATGGCGTGCTCCGCGAGTGCTGTTACACTGTGGTCCCCCATGTAGAGTGTGCTGCTATGATCAAGGGAATCATTTGAGCAATTGAGCAAAGAAAGAGCAAGTCACCTAACATACATGCCAATAATGCACTAGAAACTGCATTGGCAAACTACAACATCTTCACTACTTCTTCTACTATATATATATATATATCTGTTACCAAGGAAGCCTGCCACTTCTTCCATGCCCGCACTAAGTTAAAAATCCATGCAACTTTGTGTCAGTGTTGTGTATGTATGGCCTGTGGCTGGCACAACTTCCTAACCCAATAGAAGTTGAGAGAAGTTGCTTGATTTTTTATTGGGGTAGACTAGGTTCTCAAAATATTATTTTAAAATATCAAATAATTGCCTATAAAACTCCCAAACCTCTCTTCCTTAAATGTAAGTTGTGAATTGCATATAAGATAGAGGTGATGATGTTCTTTTGCAAAGGAGCTGGTGGAGTTTTGATGTCTTTTGTTCACAAGCTGGCACTTTGAGCATAGTTTGGTAAGTAGCAATCTTTGGAAATCATTCATTCCTTTGGCAAAACAGGTGCCAGGAGGAGGAGTAGGCCAAACATTGCAAATTTAGAAGAAACTTCACAACAAATTCTAGTTACCATGTCCTTCCAAAAGAGTCAATGAATGCTCAGGGAGTTCTGGTGTGGATTAGTTTATAAGGCCAAAGCACTCTAGTCACCCCAAGTACGGTAGGTTCTGGAAAGAAACACCCATTGCAAGTGGAACTCAATAAATCATCGAATTTTTTCCCAACATTTATCACATTGGCCATTTCAGCATATAGACTTGTTATTACAGTTGTTGCAGTTCGGTAACAACCTTGGCTGAATGTGAGAATCATAGTGTAATAATTTTAGGGACATTACAGAAATCCGTAAATTCACCCTCTCTTTGGGCCTCCTCTCACCCACTAAGCCCTCTTTCAGTGGTATGGTATCTGCAAAGTAAGAAAATTTTTATCAAAACTCAGTATGACATGCTAAACTCAGCATTTATTCAATGCACAAGGTTGGAGGAGAATTATAGTAGTTGTATAGGTGGGAGCAGTGAAAATATATGTGGCAGTAGTGGAGGCGCTCGAGCAAGAAAAAGAAAGGCAGGGTGAAACTCAGAAAACCATCAATTTTGATGAATTTTCTGAGTTTCACCCTGTCTTTCTTTTCTAATGTACTCTTTTGCAAGTTTTTAAAAAGATCTCACCTTGTTTATGACCAAACTCAGGGTACTGGTTCTGTCTTTTCCAGACTTTACTATGGATAACTCTATTGTCGTTGTAAACCATTTGTTGGGTTGCGACTTGTTTTCCCCTAAAGTTTAAACATGTGATCGACAAGGTACAAACCGGATCATGTCCCCCATCAACTTGAAAGCTCCTGTGACAAACAGAGAACACTCATTGTGTAAGTGTGATTTTAGGGTTTGTTCAGCTCTGTGGTGACCAACAACTCTATCTAATCAATTTTTTGGATGAATTACATCCAAAAAACTTCAACTCCTTTCTCATGAGAGGCTAGGTGTCCCATATACAACCACCACTCAAAGCCCTATGAGAAATGATCTAGTGCATTGGGAGTTAGGTTACAGCAGATTTTAATTTTTTTTGGGTCCAGAGTAAGGCAGGCATTTTGAAACACTTGCTCAAAACACCTGCCCTCATAAACCTTCTTTCCCATGATACCCATCATACATACACCCCGGATATCAAGAGAAAAGAGTTTCTCATAACTCTTTATGCCAGCCAGCTAAACCCCCTTTGGAGTTTTGATGATCCTAAAATAAGCAACCCCCGCCCCCCTCAGCTCTGCCTCGGGCAGCCACTTATTTCAAGAGCGGGGCTGCTTATTTTGGGGAACGCTCCTCTCCCCTCAAGTGTTAGTTACTCAATGTTTAAGAAATAATTTTGAGAGTTTTGAACACTCAAAAAATGAAAACATTACAAAGCACAATCATCCTCCTAGACTCAAGTCACCTTACAAATGTATAGTGTGCCTCCAGTGTGACGGGGCCAAATTATGTTGGTCTCTTGAGGTGTTATGCTCTTTTCTAGGGCAAGCTACTGCCCTGGTTGTGCTGCCCATAAACAAAATGACTCCCTCTGTACCTGCCCTTTGGAATGCATAAGGTGCCTCTGGAGTGGGCACATATTGGAATCATGTCAGTTTTTTGTGTAAGGGGATTTTTAGTGACCACTAAAAGGCCTAACTAATGTAATCCCCCAAGAGTAGATGATTATGATGATGATGGGTTTAGGGTCTTGATGGTGGGTTTAGGGTTTGAGTATGATGATGGGTTTAGGGTTTGAGGATGATTATGGGTTTAAGGTTTGAGGATGATGATGGGCTTAGGGTTTGAGGATGATGATGGGTTTAGGGTTTTTTTCTTAGTCTGTCATGTGATGATGAGCTCTACATGTTGGAACTGGAGAAACAAAGGGAGGGGTGATGCACAAGAATTGTATTCTAAAACTATTTCCAGTTTTGTTTTAGGTTATTTTGTTGTGTCCCACCTCCATGTGCATGCAGACTCAATTCTGTGTTGGTTGGCACCAATTGAAAAAAATTGTCACTCACAAAGTCAGGAATCTCTCAAGCAAGTGTTCGTTACTGCATCATTATCATGAGTTTTTAGTCCCCCTCCTCCATGGATCTGAACTTTGCTAGTACGGAGATCTCCCCAAAGTACGGGTTGATTATACCATGTTTGCTGAAGTCTGCCCAACTGGAAGCTCTCTCACTCCTACCTAATTGTAACTTTTGTAGTCTACAACAATGAATCTTGCACATTATAATGAATTTATAATCTTATATACTCATAGGTGGTCATTATAGTTTAATGACTGTCACTTCTGGATTTCCTCAGACATTTGCAGTGTTGGGAAGTTCTTTTAATTTTTTTACTACTGACAAATAAATGGGTATACATCAGTGTCGGTCGGATGTATGGAAAAATCTAAATATGATCCAGTTAGTGGTTGAATATGCATGTAATTATATTCAAAATCTATCTTATTTTCAATATCTGCGATTATACATATCTAGCATAAGGCATTCAAGCAATAATTGATAACTATGTATATTCACATGCTAGGTGCAGCTATTTGTATTTGTATCTGCAATGTTGTTCGGGTCTAGGATATGGATAGTAAGGTTATGCATATGCATATCTAATAGTTAAGGTTTAAGGCGTGGATATGGAGCTTGCATTAGGGTTTAGGGATTTTGCTTTATTCTGTGTTTTCAATTCTACAAAATGTGGGGGTAATTCATTAGTTCCTATTCACTAGATCATTGAATTCACTACTTTTCAATAAGTCCTCATCTTTTCTAAGCAATGATGTTCAAATGTGCTTTTTCCTTGTCACAAACTTTTGAATTAGCAGAATGTCAATGCCTTTGCAACTTTTTGTAGTGTTTGAAATAGTTTCAAAACTTGAAAATCTTCAACTTAAGGTCTGTTATGGTTTTTGTTTATATATATATAGTGGTTTTTGGTTTTTGTTTTTGTCTTCACTCTTCGCATCATGTTTATGCACTTTCAACTTTTCAAATGCTTTTGCAATCTTGGTCTTCTAGCTTTCAACAATCTTGATCTTTCAATTGCAACTTTCAACAAAATTGACATTACAAGGTGAGTTTTCAATCTTCCCCTTTGAATTGGTTCCAAGTCTTTTGCTTTGTCATGTTTTTCTTCTTTGTTGTTTTGTTGTTTTGTCAAAACAATTTGCAAATTGCAAGATTCAAGCTTCCATTCACTTACAATCTTCCAATTACAGTTTTTAAGTAAGCTTCCATGCACATACACTTGGGTTGTAATTTGTGAACTTGTTTCATTTTGCATTGGCTTTGTTAGGTGTTAGGTCTATGTTCTATGTTTGATGCAAAGACTAAAGAAGAAGATGTGTGCTTGGTTGAGTTTGTTGTTGATATTGGTGGGGTTGAAAATTCTGAAACACCACCAACTTTTATCATGCATGGCAACATTTCAAATGTTGAAAGTGTGCATTATGCTACTACAACAAATTATGTTAAGGTTGAAATTATACAACGTGTGGCTATATAACTTAAGTTACACATTAGAAACCACATAGTTGAAGTTGGGTTTCTTGGGGTTTTTTTGTTGTCAATGACAACTTACATGTGGATATTGAAAACCTATAGATGTTGTGGTGTATTATTTATAGGATAAAATAAGCAAGTGTTAAATGATTTGTGTCAATGGTCTACTCTCCAAAAAGGTCTTATCAAATACATCAAGCTTTAATGGGAACATTCCTATGAAACCCCAAATTGAATATGCACACCCAAGGGTGGTTATTCAAAGAAAGTTGGTCATTGTTAAGAAAATTTTCAAAGCAAATCATAGTCAACAATTGGGGGAAAAACATTTTGGGCCAATTGGGTGTGCAATCATGATTTTTTGGTGCCATAAATCCTTACAAAAAATATGATGAAGCACAATAGCAATTTCTTGAAGATTTGATGATATATATTTGTAAGAGGTACAAGGCCTTTTTCCACTTATCAAAATATTTAATTGCCGAGGTTGGTCTTATAGTAATGTCCACATGTTGAGTTTCATTTTTACTCTACTTTGGTGGAACAAATGCTTCCCACAATGGTCATAAAAACCATGAAATTGCATGTGTTGTTGCATCTTGTTAAATCAATGACTATCTACTAATTTTGATCTATAGATGTTTAAAAGTGACATGGACACATTTGTCCTAATAATTAATTACCTAAATGATTTTTGTACCCCCATGCATGCTACTATTGATTTATTTGAAGTTCATGAAACCACAAAACTTTCCATGGCATTATTTGAAAAGTATGATTTGATGCATTATGTGATTGTTTTTGTGAAAGATGAAGGCAACAACTTGATGTTTATGGCGACATCACTACATTCCATTATTGATTGTCACACTTTGAAACTCAATGGGTTTATGAAGGTATGTGTTTTCATCACATATGTTTAAAACTTGTTAGTATGCTACAAAGGATAAAAAGGTGACTATAGGTTTTTAATGTGTTAAAATGTGTGTTGTGTAAAGCAATTTACAAAAAACAATCACATGGACAAAAAAAATTGGGAAAAGGAAGGTAGGAATAGGAAAAAACATGTGTTGAAAGGGGGTTATGACCTTAGAAATTTGAAAACCCTAATGAAAACCAGATTTGTGAATAAGATGATTATAGTTGAAAATACATTGAAATTCAAAGAGGGCATTATTTTATGTTATAAGTAGTTGAAGACAATTATTTTACAACAAGGAAATTTTCCTAAGGTTAAGGTATGGGTAATTGCAAAAACACTCACAAGTGTTTTGAATTGTGTTGTCACCACCTATGTGATGAAATCCAATCATGAGGTCACTAGTTATTATCCAATGCTCTCATTACATCTATCTAGAAATTAAGATGGGACAAGTTACTAAAGTTTTTGATCCTTTTGATGTTGAAAAGTTCATCTTTCAAAATAACATGCGGGTTGATGTTGTTAAGATGACCAAACCTTTTTTGCAATTTTTGAAAGTTTATTATTCACATCGTGTTCACCATTATGCTTGATCCTCATTTCAAGTCTTTGCAAGTTGTGGAAAACTATGTCAGTTGTAGGGATTATATTTTTCTTACTTTTAAATCTGATGCAAATGTGATAATCCTTCTTCCAATGATGATCTTTGAAGTATTACACTCTATTGTGCAAGCATGTGTAGCAATAGTTGTTGGATTTGGTGATTTTATTAAAAAAGACAATAACATCTTTGATGTTTGTGCATCTATGGAAAAGTTTTTACATGCACTTGTTGTTGGGGAATTTTTTTTGTTCATGAGGTTATTTGTAACTCTTGTTGCATGTATTGATACCTTATCTTGGTGGTGACTTGACTAAGGAATCAAATTATTTTGAATAATTGCAGTTGGACAATGATTAGGTTTAGCAAGGTGAAATCACAAATACTTTTGTTTCTTTTCTGTTCTTTAAGATCATTAGAATTTCAAATTTGAACAACAAATTGCATTTGAAAGAACTTAGTTTTTGAGTTCATGCAAGTTTACTTGTGAAGTTCATCAACAATAAGCATGATGGTTAATTTTGGTTGTGTTATGTGAGGCTAGATGATTTTGTGTTTTAAGGGGGGTGTATGTAGCATGTGACTAAGGTAGGAAGTTTATGCATTGCATTAGGCAAAGTTATGGGGTTTAACTCCCCCACAAGTTTTGTAGAATTGTTATGCTCTTGTAGGGCAAGTGTGTGATTGCAAAACTTAATTCCAAAGATCCAAAGTTTATCCTTAACCTTTGTACATGTTCATAATTAATCTAAGTTTGAAAGTCAACAAATCCATATCTATCAAATGAAAAACAAATGTAAATGAACATATATCCATTATTACAAATACATTGTTAACTATTTTCATGCATATCTTTCTATTAAATTTTCTTTTTAAAAAATGCCATATTAATAACTTGGGCAAAACTTCAAAACTTCATATATGGACAACACTACTATACACTTGGGTTGATAATTGGTGGGTATTTTCCACTCATTCTAAGACTTGCCCAACATTAAATATTACCTTATAATTCAATCCATGGGTAGAAACACACACACACATTACATGTGATTTAGGGGTCAATACCCACATGTGCATAATGCATTGGGAATTGGAAACCCATTGGCTAAATTCAATGTAATGTTGGTCAATTATTGATTTTTTTATGACCATTAGGTAGGTTTTATTGTGTAAAAATTGAGTGCAAGTTAGATTATCAGTTTTTTTTAGTAAAAACCATCAATTATGGATACTTGGGTAAGTTTTCAAATACCCCCCTCATAATCACTAATTAAATTGTCAATTATAAACAAGTTAATAATTTGATTGATAACCAAATCAAAACTCAATACCCAAACAACATTGGTTTACTCATGGATGAACCACAACTAGATCATCAAGGTTCCATCTTGTTAATATATGTTATAAACCTTTATATTGACACCTTGCATTATTTAGTTGATTACCTATGTGAGGGCTTTTTGGAATTGTTTTAAAAAAATAACCATATCTCGAGAAAAACAATTGGAAGTTGCCAAATTTAAATAGTTTGTTCCTATAGGTCACCAGAACTAGGTAGGATTCTAAAATAAATCTACTTTTCCACTGAGACAATCACCATTTACTACTAATTAATGTTGAGGATCCTAGCCAGTGCACCTACTTGAGGAATTTGAAAAACAAAACCCTAATCCCAACCTTAAAAATTATATTTTTGGTCTTAATTTGTGATTTTACAATGCCTATAATTTGGTGGGCCAAAAAACCAACAATAGAAAACATGGCTTCATGCTTCCCCCATCATCAAAGATGAGACTTGATTTCCTTGAAATGAATTGGTAGCATCTAAAAATCAACAACTCTCTATTGACAAGCTCTTTTGTTAGCTCACTTGTGCTACTAGTTTATTAAAAAATTTGTAGATTATAATCTTCATCAATTGTTTGGTCTACATAGCCAACTTCAGATTTCGTCATTGGATGTAAATTATGATGACATTTTAAAAACATATTAGGATACAAGGGTCTCCTATCATTTTCTTCAACAATAATCACACCTTTATCACGACTAATAAAAGAAGATATTAAATGAAACCTTTCAAACTTAAGATCAAACATCAAACCCAACAAGTTGTGAACCTTCTTTTTCATATTTTCTTATAAATGAAAGTGCATATTACAAAACAACACAAACTTCCTTTTTGATGTTGGAAGCAAGAAAAACCAACTCAATAACAACTTTGGAGTTATCATCAATCAAATTGTCTTGGGCTAGTGGGTTTGTAATTTCTTCCTTCAATTTTAAACACATAATTATGGTGGATTATAATTTATCACTAAACAATTAGTGGCCACAAGATTGGTTCAAAACACAAGCACTTTGAATAGGAGAAAGAAAACCCAAATTATTTGAAAAATGTGCCAAAAAAACACCCACTAAGTTAGTCAATATTTTGTGTAATGTAATATAGGTTAATAGCCTGCTAAAATTGTAAAGCTTCTTTAAATGTAATGATTTTGTTATCAAACTTATAATCAAAATCATACATGTAATTGATTACTATTTCTAATTGTTGAAATTCAAAGAAAACTTAAGGAGCAAAAATTCAAGTAGTAAAAGATTAAAATCTACATTGATTCCATTAAAATGTCCAATTTTCTTTAACAAAGACCAAAATCAACACAAGCCTTGTTTTATTCATGTTAGCCATTTTAGATTTTCTAAACCAAGTTATAAATGTTTACAAATTTAATTGTGTATATTTAATTGAAACAAATTTAAGATTTTTATTGACTTTCTTACCAATTGTAGCATATTGACATGTTTTTAAAAATGCATGACTAAAACAAGTACTTTGAAAACTTTCATCCAAACCCAAAATTTCATACCTCATAATAGATTTCAAGGAAATTGTCATGCTATTCAATTTAACCTTTCATATTTGACATAAGCAATGATTTTTTCTTTTCAACCCATATTGATTAAACAATTTTATCATATTGTTATCCAAGGCTTGATTATTTATGTTGCCTCAAACAAATTAATAATCACATGTTTAGATTACCAATCAACTCCCAAAAAGTTAATGACAATGGCAAATATATCATGTGCCCCCTTAAACATAAGTCAAAACTTGTAATGGCAATAATGTAATCTACCAATTTTGGCAAAATGTATTTTTATTTACTTTTCTCCACTAATTTAAACAATATCTCTTGAGAAAATCATTTTTTTTGGAAAGGAAGACAACTCAAGGACACAAGTGTAAAATTAGACACTGGAATTATACAATTTTCATAAACTACATAAAAATTATTCTTCACAATCAAAAGACCAAAGTTTTGTAAAAATCTTTTTGTTATACATCATTTTATTTGAAAAAACATTTATTTCAAAAAAATTAGATATTGCATTGCCTAACAAGTCAAAGCATGGTTGGAGTACCAAAAAGGACCATCTCTTTTTATATCCAATGGACCCCCTCATTTAAACATGTTGTTATAACTTAATGGCACATTCATATTGAAAGTTTGATTTTCTTCATGGATAGATACATTATTAGGGTATTATTCTATGCATAGCATGTTAAATTTGAATAAGTTTTAGGATTTTTACCAAGTTTTGAAAAACAATCCAAGACTTTGTTTCCTAAGAAAAATAAATTTCAAGGACTCATAAGGAATGTCTAAACAATTTTTTTTGGCCCCAAAATTCTTATCACCAAACACCTTAACTACTAATAATGTACATAAAATGTATGAGTGTAACAAAAATCAAATGTTTTATTGCAATGTAAAAAATTAAGAATGAAACTTCTAGGAATTTTGGGTCATTGATAAAAATATGGCCTAGGTTGGATAAATTTTACTATTCTTACTTTCATAAATGAAAACAATAGATATTTTAAAGGCCTATATAAATTTTGGAACAAAATTACTTCATTTAAATGAGAAAAATAAGGGAAATCTAAGACAAGTCATAAGAAAACTGAAGAAGATGGTGAATTTGAGAGTCTTAAGAGTGAATCCTTATGTTTCAAAAGGGGTACCCCAATCATGTTTGAACCCTAACACATTAAGTTTTTTCTTCACAATTGTTTTTCCAAAGTTCCTTTCAATAAATTATTCATTTCCTCTTCATTTTTTTTTGTAATACTAACATGGTGTCAAGGACATGAAAAATATATAATTTCGAAAATACTATATGGATTTGACAAACAATGAAATCAACAATGAACAAAAATTACACGATGTTATTATTTGAATAAAATATGATGTAAACTAATCATGAAATGGACCAAAAATACAAGGGTCACAATGTGTTGGTGAGATTGAAAGGTGGTGCCCTTAAAACTTCTATTTATACTATCCAATAGAACCTTTTGAAAGTTCAATGACTATCTAAAAAGTTCAACCAACTAAGCCTTTTATATTCTTCTATTATATTACCTTTTATAAGCTTCCACTAACCACATCTTTTAGAAGTTTTTGTTGTCCAAGTGTTCTAAAAAAAACTTTTAGAAATTAACTTGCATCTTTTTCTTTTTCTTTAGTTTTGCTATTTTGTGTTTACAAATTTGGACTTTTTTTTACCTTTTTTCCACATTGTCTTCTTCCATAGTTGTGTCATCAAGATCTAGATTTCATTTTCATTTTCAATTGTCATGTTTTGATTTTCATTTGATTGCATCAATTTCCACAATAAATTTACACAATAAGGTGAAAAATAAAAGCAAGTGTATGTTTTGCCAAAATAATGGTTTTTTTAGTATATAAAAGTTAAATTATTTAAATTATATGAAAATTAAATCAAAATATTTACAAGCATATACAATGACAAAATAACTCCTTTTTTCTTTTCTTTTCTTCATCATACAAAATGAAAATGCTAAGTGAAAAATGTAATGTAAATGTAATAGAATTTTTTTTAACATTATGTTAAAATGAGTTGTACACACAAGAAACAACAAACACATTGAAGTGTGCGGATGAACTCAAATGAACCAAAATTGATGTCAAAACGTCAATTTTTTTGCAATTATTGTTACATTTGTCTATGTGGTGCCACTTTAATGGCATGTGAATAATGAAAAGTTGTGTTTATTGAATAATATGGATATTGAAAAATCTAAAATGAATCAAACAAAATTTCAATATCAAAGTTTGGTTTGAATAAATGATGTTTAACAACTTCATTCAATGACACTACTTTCATAAAAGGCCCCTTAATTTTCATAATACGATTTATTTCATCCTTAAAGTTTTTATAATAATAGGGTACTATTAGACACATCTAAAAAGCACAAAAATTTTCATATTTTTTAATTTTGTGTTTATCAAAAATTAAGGTTTAAAAAAGTTCATGAGTCCTTTCAACATGTAAATGTGATGCAATGTATATGTTGTTTAAAGAAAATTTGTAGCTTATAACATAAAAAATTAAACTTGAGAGTGTTAACACGTTTTAGTATTTTTGAAATTATGACAAATTTTCAAGATGAAACACAAAATTTGTGCATTTTCAAAATTTCATATTTCTCCAAATTTGATTGTAAACATATGACATATTGAGGTAGCTATAAATACAATATATATATAATTTTTCAAAACATTTCATTTGAAAATTCCTCTTGAAGAAAACATGTTTTTTTGAGAAAAGGACCCCAAAAAGGACAATAGTCCTAAATGCAAAGTAAACACATTGGTTTGTTATATGTCATTTGGACTGTAAAATGGTTAGCATACAAAATACATATGCAACAAAAAACTAAATATTGCCAAGACAAAAAAATGCAAAACAAACAAAGGAAAAACATACAAACACCTTACCTTGAAGCTTGAAGAAACTTGAAGTTTAGTAACATTGGAAATTACAATTATTCAAGTTTTTTTTCCTAGGCATGCACAAAGTAGAGGGGGTGGTACCAACCCAAAATGGACCAAATCAAAAACACAAAGTGAGAGCAAATGATAACAATAAGAACCGAATGGGTTAAAGAGATACTTAGTACAATGATTGATGTCAAGTAAGATTAAGTGTGCTTGAACATGAGGATGAGTAGGAGTGATACCAAGAACCAACAACAAAATAACCATAAGGAGAATAAGACCTGATAAGGATAAGAGAAAATAAGAAATAAAAACCAACAAGCAATAATGCAATGAGCAAATCACAAAATTGTAAAACTTTAAATTTTTTTCCTAACCCTATGTGGAAACTTAAACCTTGTTACATTCTAATACCTTGCAAATGTATGAATTTATTTTATTTTATTTTATAAGGGCTAGTCCTCAAGCTACTTTATAGTTCAATAAGTAAGTAAAACACTTGGTTGCTACTAAGTAAATTAAGTAAATAGTAGATATGTACTTGTAAATGGTTATCACATAACTAACCATTTTGCTTAAATATCGGACATAAAAACAATGAAAACATGTTTCCTATTCACATTAAGTACGATCCATGTTTCATGGTGTGAAGGTGGGGGTTATTATTATGGCAAACAACAAACAAAACTATCAACTCCAATTTTTTTACCAAGAAAATATAATTTGGTAATCAATCAAATAGGTATTCTATAATTGGTGTGACTCAACACCCATAAACTCACCATTAGTGTTGGGTGAATACCAATTATGGTTTATAATTAACATAGTTCCCATCCAATTTTCATGTAAAGAATTGGTCAAGTATCACTTAGGTTACAACCCAATATGATATTTGGATTTTAAAGGATGTAATTTAAAATACATTGTTCACAAATAATAAAATAAAAAAAAAGAAAATTTGATACCTAGGTAGGTTGTATAAATAACGTTTAAATTTAAATTTAAAGGCTCTAAGAGTAAGGAGTCCAAACTTAGTTAGGGTTAAAGGTTAGGGTGGAGGTTGTGTTTAAGTTTAAGGCTTAGGTTGGAGGCATTGTTTTTCCCATGTGGGAAGCAAGATAATAACCCAAATACATTGTTTTTAATATTCACTGTGTTGTTGTTGAAGCTCATTGTGTTATTGATGGTTCTCATCTTGTTCGTCAATGAATAATTGAAGTACTAACACTATTGTTAATGTTCATTCTATTGTTGTTAGTTGTTGGTGTTCATCGTGTTGTTGTTAATGTTGATCATGTTGTTGTAGGTTTTCATTGCGTTCATTTATTTTTTCATGTATTGCCATTGATGTTCATCATGTTGTTGCTAATGCTCATTCTATTGTTTGCCCCTTTATGGTTGGTACTACCCCAACCCTTGCAAGTTGGAGTTTCATTGGAGGTGGAAGGTTAGTGGTTGCAAAGTTTCAACAAAAACTTTTGCATTTCAAGTATGTTCATTTTTTTCACAAACTTGTGTGCTTTTTTTGTTCATTTTTAAAAAAATCCTCTTATATTGAAAATAATGTGCTAATAATATGTTTGGATTTGTTCGTGCAAGAATAACTTTCAAATTGGAAACAATATTGACAATGTTAACTTTTACTTTTCATTGTTAAAGGACATTTTGAGACAATTTTGCACTTGAACACTTTACTTGCATAATGTCTTTCATGAAAAGTGAATCAACTTGAGAATAATTTGTGTGCATTTTCACATTTTGCAAAACTAGAAATAATGTGATTGTTTATTTTTTTCACATGTGGTATATATGTTAACATATCCTAAAAATGGAAACAAATTTTCTAGATGAGGGATATGATGTGTTCATGAATGAAAGTGAAATAAGACTAGAAGAAAAAATTGAAGGTGAGAGGTTTGAAGAAATTCCAAGTTTGAAATTAATCCTTTCTTTTATTGGTCATGAGCATGGGGTGGTTGTAACTGAAAAAAATGATAGGAAATCCTTGTTTCTTATGTTCTTGAAGTCTTGCATCCATTGTTTGAAGTTGAAAGTTCCCTTGCTTATATAATTGATGAAGATAGGAATTTGGACATTTTTGAAATGGTGGTCAATACTAGCAAACCTACAAAGGAGCTTGTTAATCAATAATTGTTGATAATTCATAGATTTTAAGTGGATGAAAAAAATATCAAATGTTTTTTGGAGTGGTGAAGAAAAGATAAATCCATGTTCCCAACTATTGGCTTTTTAATTAAACAAATATTAGGGATTGTAAGTTCTCAAATTGAAACTAAATTTGTTTTTCTTTGTTAAAATTCTCACCAATTTGAGGAGATGTTAGTTACAATTAGATAAGCTTGAGAAATTAATCTTTGTGAGTAAGCATTGGCCAAACGATGCAAAGGCAGGTTGCAAGGCTCCTAATAATTTAATAGATTTAATAGTCTTTGAATTAAACATAAAATAAGAGTTTGAGTTTGAAGACCCATTTGAGCATGATGAATTGAAAGAGGATTATTTTTATTTTGTTTGTCTTGTATATTTTTGAGATGTGATCACATATTTTTATTTAGATAATAGCTTTGTAATAATTGTTGATTTTTTTTTGAACGTATGAAATTACGAAAAAATATTTAATGATCGTAATCCTAAAATTTGAAAGTGAGGTTAAAAGAACCGACTTAATATAAGCAACTAATCTAAATGAGTTAAGAACCAATTCTGAAAGAACTAGTTGGGCATAAAGAAAAGAAAATAAAAATTGGACAGGGTATAAATTTTTTGTTTAAAAGAAAAAGAGTGGGAACTGGCTCGATTCTTCAATTTTAAAAAAAATTGAGAACCAGACCAGGCGGTTATGAAAGAAAGTTAATAACCGCCCACCCAACTGGCTCACCACCCCCCCCCCCCGGGGCAAGTTCAGAACCCCTGGCACACTTTTAGAACCGTCAGCTATGGGGAGGTTAACCAGGGAACAAGAACCCAATGAAAAAAAATGTTCTGTTAACACATCATCCATCCATCCATGGTGGTGCATTTGTGGGTCCTGTGTTTCACTGTGGCCTTCTGCTTCACAGTAAAAAAAAGAAGTGGCAATTTCAGGTTTTACTGCTCTAGCAATTTACTTTTGAGAGATCCTTGCTGAGCAGGAAAGGAAAGGAGACGAGTAAAAATCAAATCAGCAGCCAATTGCTATGGATAATATAGTAAAAACTGTAAATTAACTAGGACCACATAATGATAATTTGCATTACCTTATTATATAAATCATAACTATAATTAAATTTCAGATTTTAAAAAAAAATTCATAATATATATCTAATGACTTATATTACATTAAAAACAATAAAATAACATTTAAACCCACAAAATTGCATAGGAAAAAAAAATGAAAAAGAGAAATTAACAAATAAGCTAGAATAATAATCATTGGAATAAATGAAGTATTAAAAAATCATTTGCCTCCTCTTACTTACTTACTTACTTATTTTCTTTCTTTTTTTTTTCTTTCTTTCTTTCTTTCTACCTACAATTTTTAAAAAAAGTTGTAGCATTTGAAGCTATTTTTAAATTAGTAAATTTGTTTTTTTTTTTTTAAAAGTGTACTTGAAGATACCTATTTCTGACCAAAAGGTCCATGCTTAACTTGCTTAGCATTTGAAGGTGTAGTGGACCCAAAGGGAAAACATGTAGGCCTTGCCTCCAAAGGGGCACTACTACCCAATAACAAAACCTAGACTCATGGGTGTAGAGAGAGAGAGAGAGAGAGGGTCCCATAAGGATCTTTGATGATCAACACTACTGCCTTTCTCCTTTTCCAGAGGAGCACACCAAAGCAGACTTTCAACTGCTATGCTGCTGCTGCTAGTGCTAGTGCTGTTGCTGCAGTTGCTATTTGTTTGCAGGTTCTGACAAATCCTTTCATGTGAATGCACACTGCCCTATAAGTGAACTGACTGACTCAGGAATCACTCCTATCATTTTTAGTTTTGGCCCCCCCCCCCTTCCCTCTCTTCAGTTCAATACTGGCAAAAATTTAGTAAGTCTGTTTTGCTTAAGTGTATCTCTTGGGTTGGGTTTCAAAAAACATTTCTGTGCAAGTTTTCATTTGCCCTAAAGTTTTAGCATGATTGAATTGCTCTTCTTTCTGTTGCAGGCCAAAGAGACTGCAAACTTGCTAACGAAGTTAAGGATCTGACCTTCATGAGCTGATGATCACCTTCCATATTTTAAAACTCATTTTTTTCTAAGCTTCTCTCCAAAATAATTGCACAAAAGTGCAAAAAAAACATTGCTCTTCTGATGCGGGCAAAGATCACACTGCAAACTTGCCAACTCTCCCTTGAGGATCTGACCTTCATGAGCTGATCATCTTTCATTCAAAAAACTCATTTTTTTTAAGGCTTCTCTCCAAAATAATTTCACTAAAGTGCAAAAACTCACCACCCAAAAAAAAAAAACCTACTGGTTGACTATAACTCAGATATGTAAAGGGAATTTTTTTTTAATGTGTTACTCCTTGAGGGTATTATTATTATTATTATTTTGGGGCTAACAAAGGAAGAAAATCCATTGCAAGAGGAAACCAACTGGGCCAAGGAGAAACCGCCCAAGGGTAGTAGGTGACAGAAAATCAGTGAATAACTATGTTGTTAGGAGGTCTAATGCTGTGCCAGTGAATCTGCAGCTACCACTTTTCACAAATAATTCATGTTGAGAATCCAAGCTGCCGAGGAGGTCTTCTTTAGCTTCAAGGGGTTTTCCTCCAAGCTACTCTACCATAAATCACAAACACTATCCCAAACTGCTTTACTTGCTGTAACTCGAATCTCGCACCCAGATCTTCAATTAGCGCTCTAGCTGGTCTATTGATAATCATAGGGCAATGGAAGCCATGAGTGCAACAGTGTGGGCTTGCATCCTACTGTCTAAATTTTTATTTTATTTTTCCCTCATTATCACACTTTTTCAAGTATCAACAATGGGTACTCAAGTTCTCCAATTGAATGTCAGGGGCCTTTCAACAATTGAGAAAATAAAGACACTCATGTCAACTGTTGAGGGACCACCTCACGTGCATTTCTGAGGATAAAATGCTCCAGGAAGCAGAAAGCATATGCAGGAGGGGGTGGGGGGGGGAGTGGTGGGAGCTGCTTATAATAAGGTGGTTATGGTTGTGGAAGCTAAGCATCACATTATCCATGTGGGGGAGTGGTGGGAGCTGCTTATAATAAGGTGGTTATGGTTGTGGAAGCTAAGCATCACATTATCCATGTGGGTGAGTGGTGATGAACTAGTTTTGACAGTTATAAACAGTTTTGTTCCAGCAAAGGTTTTTTTGGTTGTTTAGAACAGACAGACTGCCAAAAGAAAATTTCCCTTCATGTTAGTTAGTGGGGGGGCCATATAAAGGAGAAAGCTACCAGGTGAGAACTTTCCCTCCATTTTGATTCCTTTCATGTATGATGATGCTGTTTGGTATTCCCTGGCTCCCTTGTGTTGTTGCACCAACTTCTCCAACATGTTCTCTGGCTCATTACCAAAAAGATGCAACAAACACCAGATTATTATTAATCGCTGCTTTTGTTGTAGAATATACAAAGTTCTCCCCAGACACACACACACACACACACACACACTCTCTCTCTCTCTCTCTCTCTCTCTCTCAAATACCGTAGTACCTTGGCAGCTTGCTTTTGTACAAATTATATTATTTTTGGAAACACTGCAATTTTCGATAATTCCTTTTCTCAAAGAACCAATTTTTTTGTGAAGGAAATGAAGAACATTTTGAAATATCTGGCAATTTTTTTTTTTTCAAAATAGAATCTTCAACACTAATTAATTAATTATTCAAATGGTGTGCTGAAGGTGCCTCTGCACCACTGTGTGTGTGTGTGTATGTGTGTGTGTGTGTGTGTGTGTGTGTGTGAACTTGTTCCTTGTACTCCACACATTATACTTGTGAAATGGTTGAGTTCTGCAGATTTCGACTGTCAACTGCTGCACCTTGTCTCCTGCATCCATGTACAATGCACTTTCAAATTTCTGTCTTTGCTATTTGAAGCACAATAATACTGTACATGATGACAAAACACACAAAAAGGAAGGAAATTCTAGAAAGGAAAAAGATGGCAGGAAAATATTAGGTCAAAATTATTTGTTTTCCCCCCTTCAAAGGGAAGGAAGGGCAGTCTGGCTAGGCTAGAGGAGGGTTGTTCCTTTGTCTTATACTCCAAAATACATAATACAAAAACAAATCCTGAAGCTTCTCATTACTGCACAAAAGCACTTCTTGTTGTTCTTTTGGGTTCTTCCTCTCTGAAAAAAGTGGAGTTTTCAAAAGGCTCCCAATTATTTGGCAACAAGCACATCATTCTTGAGCCTTTGTGTCTTAAGTGGCTTCTTTCTATTGTAGCTACTTCAGGCTTCAATCTAGTCTTTTAAGCTGGCAGGCAGGCAGGCAGGCAGGCAAGCAAGGAGGGAGGGAGGGAAGAAGGAAGGCAGGCAGCAATTGTGCACGAGCACTTTAATAATAGAGATAGGTACATAGATTGGAAGCAGCTGCAGTAAAGTAGCTACATAGTCACTGACAACTTATTTCTATTATATTTTGTCATTGCCTGATCAATGTTGCAGTAGAACTGCAGCTGCAGCTGCTCAGCTCCTCTAGAGTGTGCAAACAAACAGCTCCCTTTGAACAACCTGCTGCTGCAAGTGCAGTAAGATTCAGTGTCTAGATTGTAGCTCCATCTGGATCAGTCCACAACAACAAAAGAGAAAAGCTTGTAGTTGCTGCTTACATTGTAGCTCCAGAGCAGTCCATAGTTCAACAAAAAGGAAGCTTGTAGCTGCAGCTGGATTGTAGCTCCAGCTGATGATATATCAGTCCACAACAACAAACAGGAAGTAGCTTGTAGGTGCTGCTAGATTTTTGCTTGCTCGAGTTGACAACAAAAGGGCTGAATAATCGTGGCAGGGAGCTCAGAAGCTGGGATCAATGTTTTCACTGGAGGTGGAGAAAGATAGATAGATTGTGAGCAGCTGATTCCGAAGTTGTTGTACAGCAGCAGATGATCTTTCTGTGAGCAACATATCTTATCTTTGGCAACACAGTCACGTATCAGAAGCTCTTGAATATCGCTGAAATTGCTTGAAGATTCAGTAAGCTAGTTGTACATACAAATGGAAGGATCTGCGCTAAGGCGAGGAAGCCAAAGTGGAGAATGGATGATGATGCTGCTGCAGTACTGTGTGCTTGCGGTAATGCTCAGCGGCAGCAGCAGCATGTTACAACTCTCGTTGCCCGGAGCTGCTGCTGCTGCTCCTGATTCCTGGGAGCTCCTGATTCAAAACGCGGGCGTGTCAGCGATGCACATGACTCTCGCGCACACCAACAAGGTGATCATGTTCGACCGAACGGACTACGGTCCCTCTGAAATCAAGCTCGCTAACGGCTTCTGTCGTCACGACCCCCACGACTTAGCTCTACAAGTCGACTGCTGGGCTCACTCCATTGAGCTCGACCTCGCCACCAACACCATCCGACCGCTCACTGTCCTCACCGACACCTGGTGCTCCTCAGGTAGAGTTCTAGTTCACGTTCTAGCTCCAGTTCGAGTTCCTGTTGCAGTTGTAGTTTGTCAAGCTTATGTCGTTGTTGTGTGCACGCTTCAACTGTCCCAGGTGCATGGCTAGCGGATGGGGTTCTGACCCAGACGGGAGGCTGGAACGACGGCAGCACAGTGATGCGCACCATAGGAGCAGGACCCACAGACGACTGGCAAGAGTTTCCCAACACGCTTGCAGTTGCGAGATGGTACTCTTCCGACCAAATCCTGCCGGACCAGCGCGTGATTGTGGTGGGAGGTCGGCGACAATTCAATTACGAGTTCGTCCCCAAGAATGCCCCAGGACTGCTGCAACTGGGCGCCATCAATTTCCCATTCCTTGCACAGACCAATGATCCCGGCGCCGAGAACAACTTGTACCCGTTTACGCATCTCAGCCCCGACGGCAACCTCTTCGTCTTCGCTAACCAGCTATCCATTCTCCTTAACTACAACACCGGCGCGACTGTGAAGACGTTCCCGGTTCTCGCTGGCGGTCCTCGCAACTACCCCTCTTCTGGCTCCTCTGTCCTGCTTCCCATTCTCGCTGCAAATGGGTATGCTCTGCAGTTTGTTCTCCTGCAAGATCTGATGAGCTCTAGCTAACTATGAAGATTGCTTCCCACAGAGAGAGAGAGAGAGCTTTGAATGCTGCTTGCTTCTGCTGCTGCAACTCTTCTTCTTGTATAGCTTCTACATGACTACTCTCTCTCTCTCTCTCTCTCTCAGAGTTTAACTTTGCTTTGCCTTGTGCTGCTGCACATGGTTCAGGTACAACACAGCGGAGGTGATGATCTGTGGAGGAGCACCAGCAGGCTCATTCCAGAAAGTAAACCAAGGGATATTCGTGGGAGCACAAGACACTTGTGCCAGGTTGGTCATTACAGATCCGAATCCAGAATGGGTGATATCAGTCATGCCGTCGGCACGAGTGATGGGAGACATGTTGCTGCTACCCACAGGCGAGGTTCTCATCATCAACGGAGCACAGCAAGGAACTGCTGGCTGGGGAGTAGCAAGAGAACCCAATCTCGCTCCTGTTCTCTATAACCCAACCTTCAATGTTTTCCAAGTCATGTCGCCCACCACTATTCCTCGTCTCTACCACTCGACTGCAAACGTGATGCCTGACGGTTGGATTCTTGTCGGAGGTAGCAATCCCAACTTCGGCTACACTTTCACAGGTGCTCTTTTCCCCACGGAGTTAAGAATCGAGAGATACAATCCTTACTACCTCAACGAAGCTTACAACGAGCGTCGCCCCGCGATTGTGACAATCGACAACACAACTCCAGGTTACGGAGCGGATTTCACTGTCACGTTAACCATTCCTGAAGCTCCCAACGCTGTCGCCTTCCATCTGTATGCACCTCCTTTCACCACGCACACTTTCTCGCAGAATCAAAGGATGCTTGTGCTTGCATCCACTGCTCCTGTTGCTGCTGGCAACCATTACTTGAGCACGGTTACCACTCCGCCCAGTGCAATTCTTGCTCCTTCCGGATACTACTTGTTGAATGCCGTCAATCAAGGAACTCCAAGTCCTTCTGCTTGGATCCATGTTGGCTGATGGATCAGCATCAGGCTGCTGAAGAACCTCCTCCTCCTCCTCCTCCTCCTCCTCCTCCTCCTCCTCGAGACCTTGGCTCAGAGAAAAATTTAGAGATGAAGGAAGATCTACATATGCATCCGCCACACTCGTGATTGATCAATTCCAGTGAAAATTATTTCTCGCTTGTACTATCATCATCTTCTTCTTCCTCTGCTTCTGATTCTTCTTCTCCGTCGTCGCAAACACAAAAGATTTCGTGAGTCTTCCTGATCAATCTGCAGCTCCGCCAAACTCCACGGGTTTGATCTTTCTCGAACTCGGCAGAATTAGAAGCAGCGCGATTCTTCAATACCAGGGAGGTCCAGGAGGAAAGTCTAGTACAAGGGGACTTTAGGGTTAGGGTTAGACTTTAGGGTTTAAGGTTTTGGAGGTCAGCTGTTTGTTGTATGGGGGAACTTTAAGATTTAGGGTTTTTGTGGTAACCTTTTTTTTTATATGGGACTTTAAGGTTTAGGGGCTCACATGTTTCTTACATGAGATTTTAGGGTTTAGGATTTTGGTGGTCATCTGTTTCCCACATGGGACTTTAGTATTTAGGGTTTTGGTGCTCACCCCACATGGGAATTTGGTCACCTTTTCTTTTTTTTTTCTTTTGTTATTGGACGGAAATAATGAAACCAATAAATCCCAGAGTCAATTATCTAGGGAACCTAATTAATTTACTACCCCGTCCCCTTTTTATCCATTGAGCAACAGGAATTTTCTTTAGGTAATTTATAGTGATATATAAATTCAATAGGAAGTGGGTATTTGTAACAGTGATTGAATAATATATGATTTTTAAATGCCATGAATTGAAAGGCATTTTATTTCTTTCCTTTTCTTTTCTTTTCTAAGCTATTGATAAAAGTCTTAAGAAGTTTGTTAACAAGCAAGAAGAGCTTCTAGGATATTAAGTGAGCGGAAAGCCAAAGTTCTTTTGTTTGTACAAAAGAAGACTTGTGCTTCTTCCTTCGTGCTTCAAACCTCTTCTAATTCTTCTTTGTTTGTTTTCTTTAGAAGATCTGAATCAACTAAAGATTCTCCAATGGTCCTTGGTCATTATTTACATGGATAAATGTTGTAACAACTTTGTGTTTGTTTGTAAAAAGTTTTATGTTTCTTTTGTTTTCTCAGAGCTTAATTCTCCTGTTGGTACATATGTGATCTCCAATCTTGTCCAATCTGATATTTTGAAATTTCATTTCTCTTTTAATAAGGCTCATAATTATAAAGGTGTTAAGTGTGGCCTTTGTTTCCCCTCTATTTGTGTTGTTTGGAAGCTTCATAAAAACCCAATAAACCTAGATTTATTTGTACAGCCAGCTCTACTTCTCTGACTCATGTTTCTAAGTGGTTTTGTTCTTTCTTCGAAGCTATGTTTCCTACTGTCGATGACCTTTGGGTCTCTAAACTCCAAAAAGCATATGTGCCTATTAATAGTTGTTGGATTCTTAATGACTCTACAGGAGTGATGGAGATAATAAATAATCTTAATCTTTCCAGATCTGAAATTGATAAAGCTTCCCCACTTTTGTTGCAGTTTTTTAATTTCTCAACTCTATACACTAAAATTGACCTAGTTGATCTAAAAGCTCAAATGAGAGTTCTAATAAATAATGTGTTTAATTGAATGCTGAAACTTCATCATTTTAAGTTTTTGATGGTTCAAAAAACAGCTCTGAACTTTAAGTTTTTTGTGGCTGAAAAATAAAGCAGAGATCAATTTGTTTGAAAATCTTCATAGCTTCAAAGTTGCGGAAGCTTCAGATTTGATCTCTTGGCTAGAGTTCTTATTAGACATTAGGCATGCCTCATGTTCATTTCAATATCTCAATGACTGCAAAGCTAGGGGTTATCAATAGTCAATTTTACAAATTCTTGAAACTTTGTAGTTGTAAGAAGTTTTTTTTGTCTTCCAGATGGTCAGTCTTATTGTCTTTCTGAAGGCAAAAGGCTACCTTTTAAAAGTTCTTCTAAAGAGAACAAAAGGGTTGGTTCTTAAAGGTTTGGAATTTCCACTTTTGGCATTTTTAGAATGATTTTGCTTCAGGTCATGTCATGTAAGTGGGGAGGTTCTTGTAAACCCACTTGTTCTTAGTTTTTCCATGTTCTTTTCCTTTTCTATCTTTCTTTGTCTAGTCTTTGTTGTGGGGTCTGTTGCCAGCCAGTAGTATTGCTAAGTCTTCCCATTGCTTTCAAAATTGCACCAGAAACTCAGTTTGTAGGACAGTGCTTGTCACTAGCCTTCACCCACTGAAGGGAGCTGATGAAGTTAGTGGGGAAGTTGTGATAGTTAAGTCACAATCATACATACTACTGTTGATGGTCTTTGAACAGATGTGAGACTGGCACTTTTGTTCATATCGATGTGTGTGTTTTTCGTTTTTCGTTTGTTTTTTGTCTCCCATTGTTTGGTACTTTTTTAGGCTTCCCGAGGAAGTGTTAACCTTGCTGTTTCTTCTTCATCATGAGAATGAAGATTTCTCTATTCTTATGAAAGATATTTCTTCTCTTTTTCATTGCATTATTTTGGGCAGGAGCAAATTTTTTTCCAAAGTAACATTTTTGTCATGAACAGGGTTGTTAACTGCAAACTTCTTCATGTATGCTCATTTCCAAGTTCAGTACTTTTTTTCAGTGTTGCACTCAAGTGTAAGGCCATTGTAGGAGTTTTTTTGTGCATGCAAAAAAAAGCTTTTGCAAACTTGGGTTGAAATAACTTTGCTTTTCTGTTTCTGTGACAATGTAAAGAAAAAAAAAAACAGATTTATATAAGTTATAACTACTACATACATGATGGGTTTCATCCCTTTCTAAGGAATTCAGATTTTGAAAGAGCATATGCTAAAATTTACAACATGTAATATTATTTGCATGCCTTTTTTCTTGCTGCAAATCCCTGCAAGTTGCTCAGCAACAGAATGAAATGCATCAATGATAATAAATACTCAAGATTGTAATTTGAAAGCAGACATGAATTTCTTTTAATTTGCATGTCATTGTATGTTTGTTCCTGTTGTCTCTGGAACCCATTCTATCCTTTCAATAATTGGCCTTGCCTTGTCTTGCCTACCAAGGCAAGGATATTGTGTTCAGATTCATTAATAGAGTACTAGTAGCTTAAGGGATTTTGCCCTCCCCCCCCTAGGTAATAAATAATAGGTCTATTTTTATATGAGAATTTTGGAAAGATGATATTTTGGCTTGTGTTGAAACTTGAGATTAGTTATCAGAGTTAATGATATCTTGAAGGATTTAGGGTTTTTTTGGGAAGATTATATTTTTGCATGGTGAAATATTTGAATTTCCATAATAATTCTTCTTTTGCCTTAAGATACTTTTTAATGTAAATGGCAAGGCCATAGTGTAACACAGCCCCTTGTTAGTTCACTAGCGTCAACTCCTGCATTCCCAGACTTTACACTGTTTTTTTTTTGGGGGGGGGTGGTGAATTTTCACATTTTTTTGACCTGAAAATATGATTTCAACACATTCAAAAGGATTTTTTGTGAAAACAAATGGCCCTAATTTCCCAGATTTTTTTTAAAAAAATAATTACATTAAATTATCCAGGTTTCTACATTAGGTTCCAGCAGGTAGCCCAAATATAAAAGGATTCTTACATTTTTCTACTCCATATGTGATCTATAGCCAAATTTGGTTTTAATCTTCTTGTGAATGATGGCTAGTTTGGCTACATCACAAGACTGAAAGAAAAGCCTTCTTTTTCCCTGTGTAAATTTTGCAAAAAGGTGAAATTCCAAATTAAAATGCAAAAATGAATTGATTTTTAGGTTTTCCAATCATCAAAAATCCAAAAAAGAAATTAAAAGAAAAAACAGTAGATTTCTACAATGGTTTCAATCGGGTAGCCTAAACATAAAACGATGTTTCGATTGTTTTTAATTTCCATATATCATTTATAGCCAAATTTGAATAAATCTTCCTATGCCCCCTTTACATTATGGTGGTCGATCATGACCATGGAAATGTTGAAAGCCTTCAAAAACACATCCAAAGGCCATCCCTTGGAAATTTAGAAATCATTTATATGTGGGCTCACGTTGTCAATTGTAATGTAAAGTGAAAATAAGCTTTTTTTAATAAAGTTTTTTGAAAATAAACTTTATTGAGGTATCAACATGTTATTATGGAGCCAAAAAAAATTTAAAATTTTAATGTAATTTGTAAAAAAAATGATATTCTATGTAACTTTTTTTTACTTCTAGTTTAGGGTTTTTTTTCCTTATTTTTCATCACTTTCCTTCCCTTTCTTCTTTCTCCAATTTTTTCATTTTAGCAAGTAGGATCATCATGGATCATAGAAGAGAAAAACTTATGTAAAAAATTTGACCAATCATTACTTTTTTGGACGATGGGCTAACAAATTTTGCACCCACCTTCAAAAACACGTATTATTTTTTTTTTGAAAAAAAATTATGTAAAAAAATCCAACAAATCATGGCCTTTTTGGCTCACATGCTAATAAACTTTGTGCCCACCTTGAAAAAAAATATTTTAAAAAATTTGAAAAAAAAAACTCTTGACATTTTTTTGTAGACCAATCATGGCTTTTTGGGTTCATGGTCTAACAAATGTTCAACTCAACTCTAAAAACTTATTTTAAAAAATTGAATTTGAACTATGAAAAATATGACTAATCATCGTTTTTTGAGCTCATGGTCTAACAAACTTGTTGCCTAGCCCACCTCTCAAATAGGTAGTAAGCTTCACAACAAATGAAACATTAATCCATAGTGCATTTAATGTTAATTTTTCATCCATTTACATTACCATGGACCCTTGGTCCTTCAACCTTGTGTAAAGTATGTATTCATAGAAAAACAAGCTTGATCCTACATGTGATACCATGGTAAATCTAACTACTTGATATTTTTTGGGGGGTTGCTTCTGAACAAGTAGTAGGAAAGGACTAAGGACCAAAGGGTTGTTGGTAGGTAGGTAGTAAACACAATAGTTGAGATCACCACCATGGTTAGCCTTAAACCGGAACTTGATAGAAAAGTGTTTCTTGTCCACCCACCCACCATCCATCTATTCATCCATCCATCCATCACTTATGGTTTGCTAGTTGCCATTGGTTCACTATGGCCTTACTTGGGGAGCCAAAGTGCCTTATAGTTCAGTTGTAGGTACCATGCTCCATAAATCCATTATTTGTTGATGTCCAAAACCCAAATAGACAAGGACTTTGTGTGTTGCCAATGTTGCAAAAGAGGATCCCTATTCAGCATTTGATGATAACCGCTGCGTTTTGATAACTCTTGGTTTTTCTAAGAAAGGTTTAGGCCTGAAAACCAAACTGCTTTTTGAACGGGATTTTAATACCCGCCCAACATTGGTTCATACCCTATCCTAGCACCGAAGAGCTCGACCAAATGACATAGCAACACAAATGGTGTGAGATCTACTATGGACTTATTTGGAAACCACATACAAAGTCTTGTGACAATAGAGTACCCAAACTGGAGGTACTGGGCCTCAGTTTTGTCAAAACTGGGAATGAAAACAAAAGTCAGAATGAAAAAAAAAAGGGTGGGGAGAGTAGGGATCAGACTTGTTTTCTCATCGAAATTGGTCCTCACAAGAGTTTCACCCCCAGTTTTGGATTTGTCTTGGCTGCGCCTTCATTGCTGGCTCGTATTCTTCATCAAATCAAGTCATGTCAAATTAAAATCCTGCCAATGTTGTGAATTCATAGCCAGTTTCATTGAACCATACCTAGTTTCACTCACTTTAGGTCTACATGCAAATTGGGGATGAAACAGGGATCATTCATATTAGGGGCCCAAAGGCAGGGTCACTTCAAGGATAAGCTGAACCACTCTATAGGATCACAAAGATCTAGTAGAGTTAAACTGGGTTTGACATATCCAGCAAAGTGTACTCTACAAGATCACCCACTTTAACAAGTTTATTAAAACCGGTTTTGAAACCCCATGCTAGGTTTTCCCTTTAAATGGTCCTTTTTAAGGGGGAGTAGGAGGGGATGAGGATCCAAATAGTAGTCTAAAGTGGGGCCCAACTTGGCACTACTTTGCAAGAAGTTGTATTACCTAACTTGATTTTCATTATGTCAATACATGATAAACCACGGAAATTCAAGGTTCATTACACAACATAAATACATTCCAATCCATTAATGATTCCATTGCAGTGAGGGAAGTATTGTATCAACTCACAAGCCGCACTTTAAGTCTTCAATTTCGCGATACCTTTGCAACACACTTTTTTCCACACCAATTTGAAATTATAATTAAAAAAAATTGTGAAGCAATAATTCACAGCATCAAACGCACCTTAAATTTTCACCTCAATTGGGTTGTTCTTTAGTCGAATGTGACAAATGTTTTCAATTCAGTGTCAAGAAGGGTCATATTTCAAAAACTTCATGCAATAAATGTGGACATCATACAACTCATCCCCTTTGTTCGTGCATTCTATGCATTTGAATTTCCTTTATTTTACAATCATCGCAATTGTGAAAACAATATCACAATCATCTTATCTATTATGGGAACTCATCGAAGTGATCTTTTGGAGGGGGCATTATTCATTTTAACGCATTTTAAGGCTTTACATTCTACAACTAATCATTTCCCTTCTTATATATTTCCATCTATTACAAATGACACTCACATCATAGGTCCCCCTTTAATTATATCATCTACATATCATTTCTAAATCGAATTCCATGTTATAGGTTTTTTTACCCAGCCTCAAAAATGCATAGCATGGTCACCCTTTGGCCTACCACCAAACTTCAACACCCCTTCTCAATTTACCACCCCATTAAAAGGAAATAAAATCTTGGGGGTTTCGTTGGACATTTCAACTTTCATATCATTCTTCATCAAAAATGTTTTGCTAAAAGATGTTCGACATGTGGACCTTCTCCTTAAAATAGATGATGTTCAAGTAACCTTTGGAATTTTAATTCGTTGTTTCGTGCAACACACATCATATTTTTTATGATGCACACCTCCATCTTCCACCTTCACAAAATCCCTTATTTCTTTTGACTCCTTTCAAATGTTTATACGCCTTTTGGGTTTTAAATCCTTTGATAGCCCAAAAAGACCTTTAGCTCATAAACAAGTTTTTTTCTCAATAATTTTCGGTGGTGTCAGGTTCATATCGATAACCACCATCACCCCAACAGCCTATTTAGGGAGTTGGGCCCTTGTTATGTCAATTATAATTGTTACTTATTTATGGTTGATCAATGCCCCTTCTTTCTTAAAACCTTAACATGCATCGACAACAACACACTTGATTTCCAGCAACACCTCAAAATGACATGTGATCCTTTACCCCTCAAACTCATGTTTATCGTCTTCCATTTGAACAATTCATCAAATAACAAATGGTTCAACTTCAAATTCCATTTTGAAACACATGCACGATCATACCCTTTCCAGCATGCTTTTCGATGGGATATTTGAGGCCCATCGTGCCCAAAATTTTATCATGTTTTGGCCCAGGGGTGAACGTTTGGCTTATAGTTTGACCAATCTTCCTAACCTTTTAATTATCTTCCCCAATTTTTTTCATAGCACTTTGTATTTAACTTGGACTACCCCATCCCTCAATTGCAAGTGTCCCTCGATGTTATGCACACATCCCATTGACCCTATGTGGATACCTTTTACATTGCCCTCATGGCAATGAACACACTAGAACCCATGATGTAATTCATGACACCTTTGCCAACATTGCACGAGATGTTGGCTTCCACATGGGACAAGAACAATTACATGAGTTTTTTTCAACCACATTCAACTTGTCTTATCGACAAGTCGACATTGTGCTCACCAAAGATAGCATTCTCACTTTAGTTGAAATTGTCATTATCGACCCAATGCGAGTGGATTTGCTTCCCGATCTTGCACAACTCAAAGATTTTCCACCTTTGATGCAACTCAAGTTAGGGAAAGGAGTTATCACAACTAACACCCCATTAATCATAATAATTAAAGTATTTGGTTGTTTATACAAACATGCTAATGTTTTTTTACACGATTATGCCAATGCCATTTGGAACTTGAAAGGGCCAGAGGGGGTCCTCACCTTTCCATTTTAGTCACTTTTCTTCTTCAAAAAGTTTCAATCACATTACAAAGGATGCAAACATCCTCCATCTTAAGTTGAATGATAACAATTGGTTTAGCTACTTCCCGACTTCCACCCCTTTAGGACACACCTCCCATCACCACGACCAACCTATGGTAAGCCGTTGGTTTTTGACATGGAAAAATATGGCCAACCTATTACAAGGTGTCAGTTCTAAACATGGAGAGATTTTGACATTTACTTTGAGCCAACTTGACGTCTTGTGATTTTCCCTTTTTCTTTTTTCTTACCCCTTTATACATTTTCCTAATCTATGGTGTGTTTTTTAATAAAGCTTTGTAGGGATTTTACTAATGAAGCCACATAATTGATGTGTACTTAGTATTTTGAATCCAAATTGTAATGGACAAAACAAATGTGGAATTGATTGATGTGAATTTCAAGTAAACCATATCTTGCAAAAGATTTGGACATGCCAATTTAATGTACAATTTGCCTCAATTTAGAATTCAAATGCAATTAGAACCTAACCAATGGATGAACATGAAAACCTATTTACACTAGAGATCACGTGTGAAGGGCCCAAAGAACCTATTGGTACCCCATTTTTTGGATGAGACCAACAGAAAATCCATGGGCCATGGCTCGTAATGTAAACCCAAATTTGGACCAAAGGATGAACCACATGCATTTTTATAATTATTTTTTTTTGCGATTTTTTTTTTTTTTTTTGGAGATGCAAGTGCCTTAATTTTGTAGTGATCTTCTATTTCTTCTTTTTCTCTCTTTCATTCTAGGTTTCTTTTTTAGTTTTCTTCATTTTCATTCAATTGCTTTCTTTTGGTTTTTTCCTTTTTTGCATTTTGAAAAAAACATTCACACATCATGGATGAAATAAAGAAGCAAATATTGATTGTGATGGCTATGTATTGGGCTTTTTATATGTTGATTCAACAAATATTGAACATTCGAGCCTTGGTTTTACAGTTTGAAATGGAGAGGTTTGCATTGCTTGTAGTCATGTGTGATTTCATGTTAAGGAAAAAACTGATTATTTGAGCTTTTGAAAGGCAATGTGGATTTACATATCGGTTTTTGCTTGGTTCTTACATAGAAAACATGTTCAAACAAAGCATTAGGGCTTCTCATGGTACATTTCGATACCTTTGTGAAAAAATGGGTCCACATTTGAAAAAACAACACCTATGAGAAATCCAATTTCAATGGAAGATAAGGTTGCAATGTCCTTGATGTGTTTAGAAAGTGGGAATGGTCTACAACTAATGGGTGTTTTTTTTAAAATAACAAAGGTACTATTTCATTTCAATGATTGTGAGAGAGCTTGGGGGGGGGGGGGGTGGGA
>Ga0116229_10001774_pt1 | contig 34385 bp, 23 predicted proteins | sample S1TSphgellanicum_3_FD_87313 | JGI IMG/M metagenome (GOLD analysis project Ga0116229, IMG submission 87313) | Host-associated microbial communities from peat moss isolated from Minnesota, USA - S1T2_Fc - Sphagnum magellanicum MG | ecosystem: Host-associated > Plants > Peat moss > Unclassified...
GTATTAGATAATTGTCCAACCTTTTTTTTATCGCCCTATTATTATTATTATAATATATTAAATCCACCATATATTAATTATAATCCAATATTTCAAATTATTACATACCTTATATTATAATCAAATTGATTATTTGAATAAAATGTACCTTATTTTTCACTAATTAACTTTTTTTTTTTACCCAACAACCAATATATTGCACCTTATATTTTTATTCACATATTTTTTACTTTTTTTAATTAATGTCCTCCTTGGATACACATGTGTACTATCTTAATTGTTTAAGATAACTTTGTTTTAATATGCATTTAAAAAAATTAAATTGCCCACTATGGATTGATAGTAGGCTTGATTGAATAGTTCTACACCCATATCAAACCTTAATTGTTGACCTTCCATTAAGGTTGTCACATAGTGGTAATTCTCCATCCCAAATCTAGCCAAGATCTTGTGTGGGTATCTTTGTTGTGAGAATAAAATGCAAATTTGTGAGTAGATGAATTTTACTCTTATTTCGATGTTGTTTCCCATTGCTAACAAGTCATCAATATACAAGATGCCTATAATGTATTTACCTTCCTTGATTAACAAGTAGAAATTATGGTCCAACTCACTTCTAACCATTCTTTATTCACTTGGGAAAGCATCAATCTTGAAATACCAAGCACATGACACTTGTTTCAAGATCCATATAATGCCTTATATAGTTTGCATACTTAATGTTCACAAATTTTCACAATGAATCCATCTAGCTAAATCATGAAAAAAATTTCGTCCAAGTTTCCATTCAGAATTGTTGTTTTGACATTTAGATGTTGCAATCTCCATTTTTGTTTAACTACCAATGCAACAATCATGCATATGGTTGTACAAGACCATTTAGAAATGTTTAAGTAGAATCTTTGTAAATAAAACTGGGAAATAAATTCTTTCTACCAAAGGGATTTTAAAAACCCAACGAATAAAATGAGGAAATCACAATAGAAGGTCATAATGGCCAAGGAAGGTTTTTAAAACATAAATTTTGCAACTTAGTAAGTTCAACAAGCTTTTCTTCCAAATCTATTTTGATAGGCTATGAAAAACAATCATGAACTTTTAATGAAAAGAAACTTGAAAGTTTATTTTGCCTATGTTATCAAAATTCCTTGGTAGGTGCAAATTCTACCTTAAATTGTTCTTTGGCTACTAACAAAACAATGCAAATTGTACTTTCAAAAGTATTTACACAACATACACAATTTGTGGTTTTACTTATTTTATTTCCTCTATAGACTATATTCACCCATTTTTCTTATTATAGTTACAGTTTTCTTACTTCCCATATTTTCTATGATCTTTAATAATAAAAATATGTGACCATAATTTAATTAGAAAAACACAATAGTTTCAAAGTAGTCTCATTATTTCCTCATCAATATTCTATTGCTTTCTTTACTCAAAATTGAATATATCAAACATATGTAATATAAAGTGTAGAAATCCAAAATGAAAGACAAAAAAATGTGTGGTTGAAAACCCAACAAAACTTTAAACTATTTACTATCTCTATTCTATTCTCCAACAACTTTCTAAGTTTTTTCTATGTCCAAAGAAACAATCTCCTAATCCTCATCAACTTCCAGAACTACATCCCAAGTCTTTTCCCTCCAAAAGTAATTTGAACATCAAGTTAATGAAATGTTTTCATCCTATCCAACTAACTAGCTATCTTCATCCTACCTTGTTGGATCTCTACCATTATCCTAGTAACATTCTACCTTGTTTAATCTTTGCCATTCACCAAGTAGCATTTTGCCTTGTTTAATCTCTTCCATTCACTAGGTAACATTCCTCCTTTATTATTGTTAGTTTTTCAAATTTGCAATGATAGATCTACTTATTTCATGAAAATCAAAAGAATTCTAAAAAACAACCACAAACAAACATTTCACACAAAAAAAAAATTATTCTTTTAAACAACTATCATTGGCAATTGATTTTCAATCACAAGCCACACATGTAATTGAAAATTGCCATAGTTACTTAAAACAAGTTGCACGTGACTTTCAATTGCATATGACATTTCATACTTGACATGTATATATGATATAATTATACACTTTCATCCTTCATATTTGAGGAGAGCTACTTGCATACATGAGATGCAACTACATGCAACAAAATGAATGCCTATTGTATTGTGACATAAATTCATGATTTTAACCACTTATTTTGTGACATATGGCAACTTTAAGCTTATTTTGATATTTTACATTTTAATATTTTAATTTAGATCGTCCAACTTAAGGCAAATAAGATGTTGACATGTGGCACTTAGGTAGGTAAATGTCGGTAGGTTTTATTGCCTACCTATCTATTTAAGATAATTACTTACTTACCTAGTTTAAGCTAGGTAGGTAAGTAATTAAGCTAACTAAATAAGTAGGTAAGCTTAGGTTAATTATGTATGTAATTTGGAATATAATTTATCTTTATTTTTAATTTAGCTTTTAAAGCCGAACCTTTCAACTACCTTTCAAATGCTTCATTTCATGTTGTTGGTAACTTTACAAGTGTTTCATATTGTGTTGCTATTGCCTTTGATTTTTTCATTCCTTGTGGAATGGCGGTGTCCGTGCAATCTTTTGATTCCATTACATGCAACCAATTTAATCCCATGGGTTGTTCATTAAACACCATGTCCTTGGATATTATTATCTTGTGTATCTCCCACATTTAAGCAACAATAGGCCTTTGAAGTGCCATCATAGACCATGAACATTATGGTTATTGACTTTCGTTCCAAGTTATGTCCCTTGATTTGTGGGATATGCATGTATGTTAAACATCCAAAGGCTCTCAAATGATTGAATTTTAGAGGCACTTTAGTGTGCAACTACTTAGGTGACAATCCTCCATTCACTCTTGATGGACATAGATTAATCAAATAGATGGTAGTATTACTTATCATTCCATAAGTAAGTGGGATAATTTTTCTCAATAGCCATATTCCTAACTTTTTTTAGGATTGTCCTATTTTTCTTTTTTACTACCTCATTATTATGGGCAATGTAAGGAATAATCATTTGTTTTGAATTTTTTTCTTATTTGTAGAATGTTTTGAAAGGTACCCACCACCTCTATCAATATGAAGGACTTTGATATTTTCATTTACATTCATTTCAACCAACTTTTTAAACATTTTGAACTCTCCCAAAACCTCACTTTTGGACTTAAAAAAAAAAGTCCAAGTTTTTTTGCTATAATTGTGAATAAAATGATGAAGTATCTTGATTTCAATTGTAATGGATGTGATAGTGGTTTCTAAACATTAGAACAAACAATTTCGTTCACCTTTTTTGCTTTTGTTGCACAAACCCAAGGAGTTGACACCAAAACAACATGCATTTAATCACTCGATTGGATTGTGGGTCATCCATTACCATGATAACAATTTCAAATAGTTGATGAATTGGTACTTCATCTTCTACTTATTTCTTTTAATTTCTTTTAATCACATTCACCATTGGTTTTTCAAAATTCATGTGGTTCTCTTAGATTGAATGTGCACATTCTTGTGCCTGATGTTCCAATTCATTATAATTATTGCGTGTTTCCTTGCGTGACACCTTCTCATACCGTGAGCCTTTCCAATTATTGTAAGAGATGTTGGTGCACCTTTGGGTGTGTTCACGATGGCTACATCTCTTGGTCCCCCTTGATACGTGCCATTGTATTGATTCTTTTGCCCAAAACACACTCCTTAATTACTTGTAGCAATGCCAAACTAGCCACTTGATGGTGGAACCTTGAAGTAAATAACTTAATCATCACTTGTATTTTCATATTTTAATTCCCTGCTTGACTCTTCCACAAATAATTTACTTATAAGTTTGTCAAATGAAGGTTAGACATCTTGTACCATAATTGATTATATAAAGCTTTCATAGATTACTAGTAGTGCATTCAAAACGATTTGCATTATTTTGGTATTAGCAACATGTTTGCCAATTGCAACAAATTCCTTGACAATGTTTTGACATCCTTTAAAAAATTTGCAATTTGGTTTCCATTTGCCATCTTGGTAGTGGGAAGTTTGTTGAAAATTTAGGAACCTTATCATGCACCATTTTGATTTTCATATAATGCTTAAAAAATCTTCCAACATTTTTCTAAAGTCTCAACATCAACCATTGGCAGAATGAGTTCATCCATCAATGACATTATTAGAATCACAAGTTCTTTTGTTTCATTTTGTTCTCAAGTCATTAAGGATTTCAATCCTATCAGCTGTAGCCTCTTTGACAACCAAAGGGGTTCCTTCACTTCCTTCATCTAACATGTTCATCTTTGTTACTACTTCATTAATTATTGCTACAAGAAGCTCTTGCCTAATGATAAAGTTCCATAAAATTATTTTGCTAAGAGTCATTCAAATCTTGACTTTCTAAACACTAAAATTGACTACACCTACCAATTTGTTGGCTTCAAACATGGTGAAGGTTGCTTCCCCACTCATCTTTTTAGATTTGGTGGAACAAACCTACTTGCCACTACTTAACACAATCTCCTAATGTTGTTCCTAAGTTGCATTCATCACAATGTATTTTGTATTTGCTACCACACTTTAAAATATTAGTCTCTTCGATACCATATAAACAAAACAAAAACTTGTTTCTACATTTAGAGAAGCACAACTCAATCAGAGTGCGCATCCACACACAAAATACTCATGACCAGTGATCAATATATATACAATTAAAATCTACTTACTACCTCCCATTCTTCCATTTGCTTAAACTAACTTGCCCAAGTTTCCTTTAATTATGGAAATGCTATTTATTTTCATTTGGAGCCTTTCTATTCTATTAATTTGCATGCGGTGCTGCTATACTTCTACGTGACAAGTGGGAGCAAGTGCAAAAATACAACACCATGAGATCAAGAGTGTAAATCTAGCTTCTAAATCACCAACAATCACAAGAAATTTGGAGGAAGATGGTGAAATCAAACTCACAAGAAAATGAGCAAAGACATTTCTCTTTACTAACACTGGAATTCAGAGGAAGGCGAAGGAAACAAGTTAGTGTAAGTGCTGGTTTAGTCTGGCCCTAGGTTAGCTCGGGATAGTCATGTTGTTCAAGGCGTTTGGATAACTTATCTTGTACATTTTCACATATCTTAATTTTGTGCCTTCCTACATTGAATGAATAGATGGAAAAAATTAAGTTAATGTCTTTTTTTGCATTCTTCCATTGAAAGAATGGATGGGGAAAAAATCATATTTTTTGCATTCTTACATTGAATGGATGGGTGGAAAAAATTGATCTTTTGTGTGCATTTCCTTCATTGAATGAATGGGTGGAAAAAATCAATCTTTTGTGTGCATTTCCTTCATTGAATGAATGAATGAGAAAAAAATAGTTCAAGTTATAATTGGATGTTTTCTTCGTGAAAATGATAGTTACTATATGAATGGATGTAATAAGATTTCATCTGATGGTGCTGTGACAGGGGACTTTCTCCATGTGTTGTTTTCTTGCGGGCTTTGGAGTTTTCGGAGTGGGTTTCTCAGGGTTGCAGCTTCTCTTGCGTTGTGTTGTTTCCTACTCCGTGTCCTTCCTTGCTCTGCTTTTCCTCTCTTGCGGTCGACAATTGAAGGCACGCTATTGATAGATCTCGCAGTTCCTTCAAAAAAATTTTGCTTTGTACCAAAAGGAATTGAGTCAAAGATTTGTGTTTTGTCGTCGTGGTCGTAGTTGTGGTTGTGGTCGTGGTTTCCTTCGCAATACTTTTGTTTGTTTGGAAAGGGAAAATCTTCGTGGGTTTTGAGCGTGTGGGAGTGATGGCTGGTAGTGGAGGAAGGGGATTGCTATCCCTTGCACAGGGATTGATGATGGGTCGCAGCAACAACGGTGGTAATCTACTGGGGCTTGCCGGAAGGAGGACGTGTTTTAGGGCTTCTTCGTCTTCGTCGGTTTGGTGGGAAGAGAGCTCGGATGTGGCAGATGACGGAGGCAGTAGCAGTGGTAGCAGAGTAGTTGAACAAGTACTGCATGAGTTCAGGATCCAGAAAGCTGCACCTGACTGGTTGCCGTTTCTGCCTGGGGGATCCTTCTGGGTTCCGCCTGCAGAAGAAGAAGAAGAAGACCGAAAGTCCTACATCCCCAGTTTTGACAACGCAACGGAAGGAGAAGTTTTGGCTTTGATGATGCCCATGGGTTGGCCTGGTCCTGATACCGTTCCTGAAGGTAAAAACTTACTTGCTGCAGTTTTACAATCACTCCTCGTTTGCATTTCCACTACCTTTGTTCACAATCTGAAAGGATCTCAGCATGATTGTTCAAGGCATGACATCACGATGTTAGGATTTCTTCAGAGTTCTTAAGATTTGGAGTCGTCCAGAGGTATCTTCAATTCCACATAGTAAACGCCTGTGATGACATGGCGATGCTATTCTTTTCTATCCTCTGAAGTAAATCTTTTTTTTTGGCTACAACTGGAATGAGTGTGGACAACAGAAAGGTGCAATTGATTGCAATCCAGAAAGTCTACTAGGTTTTGTGTTTCAAGAGCAAGGAAACTGATGTTTGAGCTTTAGATCTGTACACTGGCTTGTCACATTTTCTTAGTAGTAGTTACTCTTGTGTGTGGCATCAGATTATGTAGGGTTGCGGCTTGTTACAGAGTCCCAGTTCTGCATATAAGAAAATACCGCCAGCCTGAATCCTTTGTTCTTTTTTGAAACCCTAGATTGTGTGGACAGAATCCAGTGTGATTACCTGAATTTGGCAGATGAGTGTATACTCTCCTTGGTCTTTGTATATTTTAGGAAATTGCTGTCAAGAGAGAATTCGTATCTGTAATGTCCAACTTGCACACTTGAATGAGTGAGGTTCCTCAATAACATGGTGAGGTTTTTTCACCAACTAAAGGGAGGCGTTTGTCAGTGTTTGTTATAAGATATCAGTTCATCATGAACTCTCTATTCTTTGTGGGTTTTTTCTTCCATTCTGATGATGTGGATGATGGTTTCTAGACTTAGCTTTTGCTCATGATAACTGTTTGAGCTGTTTGGACTGATTTACAAAGTGATTGATTTGTTTGTTGTTGGCAGCATTATGTGCAGTGGCTGAGACTGCGAATTCATGAGATCATCACAAGGCATATTGCAGCATCGAATTTCCCATTTGATGAAGGATGAAATCTACAGTTCTCCTAGCATAGTCTTTTCCTTCATGTCAAATAGCTTGAAATCTGCTCCAGTCATTTATTTGCTTTTGTGTACATTGTCCAGCCATGTTCCATAAAACCACAGTAGAGTTCAAACTCTGCAATAGTGAGGACAGGTTGGAGTGATTGTGGCACTTTCATCTGGAACCTCAAATGGTAGCCACAGACATCAACATAGGATATACTTCATTTACCTTTTTGCCCTCATAGGGTTCTTTTGCGTGTGGTGGCCAGCATGAACTAACCAGCAGTTCCAATAAAATGCAAAGTGTCATCAAGCTTTTCATTGTCAGTGTCTGTGCAAAAGTATATGAAGCTGAAGTGCATGAATTGCAGATGGTTGTGCTGCTCTGATGAGGGTGAGAGAGCTGCGTTCTTTTGGGACACTTGTACACATGATTGAGTAAGAGACAATTGATAACTTGGCATGTGATCCATCAGCAGTGAGTCTTTCACAATGTAAAGTCTTGCTTGTTCTTCTGTAGCTCATCATCAACTTCTCTCTCTCAATTATCCAATCTCATGACCATCTGGCACATTTGGAGCGAAGGGCTATTGGAAATATGTTCAACTGCTACAACCTGCCCCCTTTAGATGAGAAATAACAGTGCTCCTTTCATCTGTTTTTTTTGTGTTGGTGTTCTTTTCTTGTGTTTTCATCTATGTGCGAAGTTCAAGTGTGCTGTGCAGGGAGGAGGAACAGCCCTCCTCTGCAGCAGCAGCACAACGACAATACCATATGCAGAGGGAGGGTGCCTGGGATGAGCCTGATACTCTTCTGTGCCTCTCCTGTGTACCTCACCGACACAACTTTTGTACCCCTTGGCTACTTGTCCCATGCAATAGATAGAATTGAAGGTTGTGCACAGAGACCATGGTGGTTGTAATCTTTTCTTGCACTCCCCTCTCATACAAAGCTGCTGTGATTCTGATTTCTTTGTGTACAATAACCTAAGCTTGTTCATTGAAATGTATACAGATTTTGGGAACATGGAGGATGCTTGGAGCGTATTCAACATGATGCCCAATGGTTTGCAGCATGTGATATGTTAGGAAAGGCAGGAAGGCATTGTATCTATGGCTATAGAAGTGCATTGGGAAGGGGTATAACAAAACTATGTAACTTTTGCAGGAGCCATGCAGGCCAAGGATGGAGACCTGTGCTGCTTTGACTCCTTGTGTCCAAGTTTACAGTATTTCTGCAACAGTGGACACACTTTGCCTGCCTGGTTGAATCTTCTTCATTGCACTAGCTACCTGTCAAAAGGCAATATCCTTTGAATACTTGTGTGTGGAGGGCATTGCTTTGTGCTTGCAGAGTTCATGGTGACATGGAGGTGGGAGGACACAACTGCAAAACAACTTCTTAAAGCAGACCCTGGAAATGCTGCAGGCTATATTCTGGTACCAAAAACATCCATGCTTCTTCTAGCAAGTCTAATCATATTGCAAATCTCCAACTCCAATTTGTGTCCCGATGTTTTGTATAAATCCCAACAGCTTGAAAGAATGAAAACACGTTGCAGATGCTGTACTACGCTTGCTTTTGTCAAGTTCATCTTTGCAACTGCAATTTGTGTGCCTTTGGATGGTTATTGCAGAATGAAAAGATTGCAGAAGTAGTTTCTGATGCAAAGATGAATTTATCCAACATATTGTTGTTGGGATTTGAACCAGTGTAGAAAATATCATAAGCCCAAATTGATTATGAGCCTGGAGTAGGAGTCAATTGGACTATTCAGAATTCAGCACATTTTTTATACACATGCATCAAGACCATAACTTGACAGCTTCATCAGTCTCCAAATGCAAGCTATTTGGGAGCAAAATACGGCATTGAAATGAAGGAGAAATGATTGTGTCTCACCAAAATCTAAGACCATCATGAATGAATGATGAAGCACTTAGAGATTGGTGCATGTGAGGTTTTTGAAGAACAAGAAGGGCTGGTGCAAAGATAGTAGACATCAATGCTATGCTGGAAGCAAAAAAGTTTCGACCACAACCTAATCCAAATTGACCAAATCAACTTCCAATTCTTGATCAAAAGTTTGAACCACAACCTAGTTCAAATCAAGCAAATCGACTTCCAATTCTTGACCAACCTTCTTTTGATGGTTGGACCTTTAGAGTAGTAATGAGTTTAAGGGCACATCAATGTGAATACAATAATCACTGTACAAAAGATCCTCAACTTGAAGCACAAGCATTATTTACACAACCTTTAGTCCTCAACTACTTGTTTGAAGGTTAATTCAATAAATATGGACCCAAAAACTAAGCACAATCTTGAACAATGAACACTCAACATGTATGACAGCGCAATGAAGTTCATGATGAACTTAATATCTCCATAGGTCAATAGCACTTCTCCATCCTTATAACCTAATGGAACTTGAATAGAATTGAGAGATGACCATATTATTTACAAGAGAGTTTTCAAATCCAACAACACATTACTGAATAATAGGAAAGAGAGGATATCCAACCTTGAAAAGTAGATGCAAAACAATTGAGGAGAGTTTAGAACAACAATGACAATAATGAAGAATTAAAGAGTGATTTAAACAAGAATAAAAATGAAACGCATTTTCAATGACTTTGGACAACATGTATAGTAGGGACTAGTTGCTGAAACATCCCCATTTGCTTCATCAACATAGGCAATAGGTGAAGGTCAATGTACATTAACCCACTTAGGAAGTTTTTACACGACTATGAGTAGCCAAAAAGTGTCACTGCCTCATTACCGCAGAAAGACCTAAAATGAGAAGGAGACAACCAAAGAAATGAAGAAGAAAAAGAAACACACAAAAGAAAAGAGCTAAGCAAGCTAAAAGGAAGAAAAAAGAAAAGATGGAGCACCATCTTTTGAGGACTAAATACTAAACATGGCTTTTGTAATAGTCCCCACTCTTGATTAAGAAGCCTTGTAATAATGATTTTTGAAGTGTGCAATAAGTAGCAAAAACACCAATATGTCTTCTTAAGCAAGCCTTTGGTTTTGTTTAATAGGACGTTTGGAAAACGCAATTTTGACTTAGACATAGCTGAAGCCATTTCATTTCAAATACCTGAATTGACCATACATGAGAATACATAGCAAACATGCCTGGAATTTGAAGGGTTGGGTTGCCCTTTGTGAAGAACTATTGTCAACCCTAACTTTCAAAATGAAGGATTTGACCAAGGTTGTCCTTTTGATAAAAAACCACAAAGAAATTTTGCATACACCAATTTTCAAGCTTGATAATTGACATTTGTGCTGCATTGTACAATATGTTGAAACTATAAACATGTTATTCATTGAGTAGGTAGGCGTGATTAATTCAAGTACATAGAAAAGTAGGATGCCAAGTCTCTTATGTCATTCATCTTGAATCTTGGCACAAGTCTATCCATGATTATCAAAACCTACAGTCTAGATTGGACACCTCTTGCACCCAAGATGTCAGAAGGAAATAAAAATGACTCTATTCACACTAAATCTATATTATATATATATATATATTGTGGTGTGTGAAAGAAAATGAAAAATGCCCTCGGATTCAAGGAGTGATTTGATTTTTGCCTGATGTGTTTGAAGGATGAGTAAAAATTTTCAATGAAAGAGAAGGATTAGACCCGCTGTGAAGGACGATACCTAAGGTTCCAATTTTAGAAGACTGATTGTGAATATTTTCAATGCTAAACTTTGGACTCCATGAATACAAAAGTAAGCATTTGGGGGGAGTGGGGAGGAGGGACATTTACACAAGTTGTAAGTCAACAACAAATGGTTCAACATCTAATGGAAAATGAAGGCCTTTTCTCTTCACCTTTTTGAGAATGTGTAGGGAAATATATATGTGCATAATGAATGTTCACCAAAGTCCATGTGATTTTATTATGTTTTAGACTACCCATGGCTGTGATGAATGTTGGTCGTGTGTCAAATTCCATGTATCAGCCAAATAAGGGTAACAAGAAATTTCAAAAATATATGTATGCGGTGGTAAGTGACAAACACATATCCAACCATTGGTACGGGTCCCTACATATCTACAATACATACTTTACATTTACCCTATAGATTTGAATAGGTAAATGTTAAGGTAAATCTAACAATAAATGTTTTCAAGTGAGGTTTTTTAAAATATTTTTTATTTAGTTCTATTTTACTTAATTTCAAATAGCATCACAAGCACAAGCATGTGATGTCAAACACATCCTAGAGGAAATTTTAACAAAGATACAATAAACCTTTGTCAACTTTTGCAATACAATCAAAGCATCCATTTGTGTAATGGCAAATGGTAGGATTATCCAAAAAGGTTCCAGAACTATAATGCTATAATCATGCTTATAAAGAACTGTCGATTCTGTTTTTTTCAATTGAGACAACCGCACAACACTGGTTTGCACTTATTCTTGTCTACCGAACCTAAGCTACCTTCAATTGTAATACTGAAATGACCCATTAATTTCTTGACTTTCTTAAACAATTTACTAGGACTTGAGACCCAATCACTTACACAACATGTGTTGTTTGTAAATAATGCTTAATCTTTTCAAGTAGGTGTTAATGAGAATTTCTTTTTCCCACTTGATGCCCCCAAAAAAAAATTCTTAGATTTTAAACGTGTATAAACTATTCAATATAAAATTATATTCAGAAATCAAAGTTCTAAATTTGTAAATTAGAAATTCAAAAAAAAATATGAAAAATAAAAATCTGATGTCTTTCATGTTCTATTATCACCTTTCTGTATGTTTTAAATTTAAACTTACAATGCCTTCGACAAATCCAAAAAAAGAAAAACTAGCTAATAAAACATCTTGTTCTAATCAATTAATAGTAACTAGTAAATAAAACCATCATAAACAACCATAATTTCAGTTTTTTTTGTTTTTTTTTTGCTAATTACATGTTCTGTCAAATACCTATTCTCTCAACTACGAATTACTTATCCAACAAAATACCCATTCACAGATAATTCTGGGAGGTCCTCACTTTTTGGAAACTGGAACTGATGGGTAAATGCTGGGTATATTTATGCCCTGCACTTATATGTGTATCAAGGGTATATGTATACCCTTGATCGATGGTTCTCAAAATCAAAGAACAGTTCTGACCCTTTACCAGAAGTTCAAAAAAATCATAGAACCGGGTTTGACCCTTAACCCAAGTTCTAAAAACATCAAAGAAGCGAGCCAAAGAACCTACCACTGTTCACATCGGTTCTTTTCTGGTTCTTTCACAAGACTCATCAGTTCTTCAAAAATTAAAAAAAAACCTAAAACCAAAGATTTTTTTGCTTCTGAAAAAATTAGAGAATCAGAGCCGAAGGTTCTGAGATTCTGACAATTTTCAAAAAACTAGAACTTCAAGGTTCTTTTATTTTTAAAACTCAGAACGAAGGCTCTTAACAAAATCAAAGAACCGGCCAACATTGATTATTCCTTGTTACCAAGGTTACATGGGTATCAAAAATGTTACCAAACCCCCACTGGTTATTGAGATGGTTTTTTAATTTCATCAACCCCCCCCATTCTCAGAAAATTAGAGAATTGGTTTGGATACTGTACGAACAACAGATGTTCAGCATAAAATAATTTGGAAAAGGTCTAGCAGAAAAAGAAAAAGGAAAAGAAAACGAGAGAAAGATTTATTGATATTTGTTGAAATACCCATTGGGGTACTATTACAAATACAAGATGTATTTTTGCATACTTATTCCTCACCTACTGAAATTCTGAAAAATCAAAATTGAAGCTGTTGAACCTCATTTTCTAAAAACCTAAGAATTTGACCGAAAAACAAAGGTTCCAATTGTGAGTTGTAGGTATGGTATAATATGACAATCATTCTCAAAAAAGGTCAAAAAGATGATAAAATAACCACCTAGAAACCGACTATTTTTTGTCGATTCTTTTCAATGTTGTGCAATTGTTGCTTGTCATCATGACATTTGATCCTGGTTTTGACATTGTAAAATTTATGTGAAAGTTTTTTAGGTGGGGGATTGAGCCTTGTTTTTAAAAAAATTATACTTTTCAATTTCAAATCTAACACATTTTTTTTTCAAATTCAAGAACCTTTTGGGCCCAATTTCATGTACACATTATACACCCCCCAATGCTTAGAGATTGTATGCATACAAAGTTTCACAACAAATGAAAGTGCAATGTTTAATGATTAATTAGATTCAATATTTAATAATAAAGTTCAGTTTACTTATTAAGTTTTCCTAAAAAAAAGCATTTTCATTATCTAAAAATCCTGACCTTATTTTCAAGATCATTTTATCACATTTTTATTTAGATTTTGAATTTTAAAAATACTAATTCCACAGTTTGATTCTTGAGTTGGTTCCAATCAAAGGGTGTCAACGCAAGTTTGAGTCTCAACAACCTGAAACCCCAACTTTTACCCCACAAATTGAATACCCTCCTAACACAGGTTCTTCATCAAAACTACACGTTCCTTTGAAATTTAGCAAGAGTAGACACTTGATGGTAGACCCCTGACAATAAGTGTATAGTAACGTGCTACATCAAGGTTGACTATAAGGAGTGATGAAGGAGTGATGGACCTAGTGACGCCAAAGGAAGTTGCCCCCAATAGGAAAACCGTTGAAAAGACTTAGATATTGAGGCATATGGAGTTGCCCCGAACATCAGATGAGTATGCATCAAAAGTATACAAATAATGTAACATGAATGGTAGAACGTGAAATGTAGGCAAATGATATGATGCTGGAAACACGGAAGAAAATGTCAAAAAATCAATCCAAGCTCCAATTTGCAAGTTCTGTGCGACAAGATGGTCAAGGGGTTGGTATCGAGTAAGTTTTAAGTAGCTTCCTTTTTAAATTGAAATTTCAGAGTTTTTACATTCCAAGAATTTGTACACAAACTTGTAGATTTAGTTTGGGCACGTTCCTTCCCTCCCAAAGCAACCAAAAGTTGGAAAGGCAACGCATAAATTTTGCGATCAAAATTCATCACAATAAAAAGAGGCTTTCTCCATTTTCAAAGTAGAAAAATAATGAAAAACCCTTGGTGCGGAAAAACTAGGAAGAATATGACACCGTGAAGCAAAACAAATTTAAAAATCTCAGACCTAGTATTTGTTGCAATTGTAATTCAAATTTTGACTTGAGAAATCCAACTGGGTGGCAGGTCTAATGTGGTCAAAATTTTGAACATCTCACTACACTACGGTATCATGAGGGTTTAGAGAAATTATTACTTTGCCAATTAAGATCGAGGGGTTTATGCAACAATACCCTCCACCAATAGTGCAAATTCTGGTTTAAGATTGATAAAACTTGCCAAATTTGTGGTGATTAACAAATGAGAAGATATAACTTTTACCCAAAAGATTTCATGAAAGATTCCTTGATAAATGTTGGATGCTATGTATTAAGAGGCTTGGCTGAAGATAGCAAATGCGATAAACAATCCATTGATGATGATGATGATGATTGCAACATCAATTTTGACCTGAAAGATGAGAGCCTTATGCTTTTGATGAATGTGGAAGGTGGTTCACAAATGGTTACATTAAAAAAGAAACAATTTGATACAATTAATTCAACTAATGCAAAATGGTATCAAAGGTCCATGATGTGAATTAAATAGACCACACCAAAAAAGTGTTGTGCTTGGATGAACATGTTCGATTACATTTGTGAAGGAATATATAATCTACATGGACAAGGATGAAACACACCTTAATCAACTTCCAAAATCAAAGCTCTTCAAGCATCAAGTTAACATTTCAAAAACAATTCTCATTCAACTATTTCAATGTCTTTAGCAACTTTTGAAAAAATATTTTTTCATCAACAAGACCATCTAAGTAAACTTTTCAAGTGGGACTGGCCACAACATACTTATTTTCATTGACTTAAAATAAATTTCAAACCACAAATACTAATTTTGTGATTACGATCAAAATGGAGGAAAATCAACTTTAAAAGCCATGTAGAATATGGACCCTTCTATTCATTGTGAAGGAATAAATCAATCAATAAATAACTGATTGTGTTGGTAACTAAGCCAAAAAGGATGAACATCAAATTTTCATTTCACAAGTCGCACAAATAGGAATACAATTGTTGTTGTCATGCGACAAGAGTGATAACATGAATACCGCATTTGACACCCATGTTTCACAATCTCGTTATGTTGCCAAAATGATCAAACTTCAAAACCAAAAGGGGTTCAGAAACCCTAATCTGAACATCTGAAACCTACTTTATAATAGCATTATCAGCATCTAGGAGGATGTTAAGTTCTAAGCGGACCTGGCTAATTATTGAACCAAAAAAGACATTGGGTCAGGGGATCAAAATCAATGAAACAAGGCCAACAAAATGAATCAAACTTTGACAAAGGGCCATGTGCATACAGCTCAATCCAACAATGCATGCTCATATTATCCTCTAAACACTTAAAATGGGGTGCTAAAAATACACTGAAAAGGGGCCAAGGCGTTGCTAAAGGATAAAATAGACTGGGCTTAGTTGGCATCATTAAACATTGTGCAAAATTTTGATCCATAAGTTTTTGGCCCCTTCTTCTACTGCCACTCCTATCAACCTACATTTCAAGCCTCCTATTTTATTATTAATTTTCTTTGATAGCACTTATAAATAATAGTAAGGCTGGTTGGCCCCCCTTTTGACCTAGTGACTAGACATCTAAAAGCATCAACCCTATAAATACTTTGTCTCCATTTCCCTATGCATTTCGTCCCCAGTTTTGGCAAACCTGGGCCTCAGTTTGGAATCCCTTACCGATAACTCTAATAAACACATTTTTATATATACTAATCAAACGAACTAACCCTTTTAAATTCTAGTTTGTAGCTAATTTAATGTCCTGTAAATTCTCCCTTTCCCTTATTCCTTTGTACGTTTTCCAAACCAAATCTACGGTGCATTTATAATAAAGTTTTGTAGGGTTGCCCCATTTTCACACATTCACCGAAAATCGAACCAACCTCACAAAAGTCACCAGTTAAGATCAACGAAGTTACCAACACCTTTCACTTCTTGTTAAAACATTGACTGTTTCTCTTGCCTTTGACCCAAAGGTCAAGAGTTCGACTCCTACTGAATTATTATATAGGAGAAAAAGTCTTGAAATAGTCGGTAAAACCAACTGAGGGGCTTTTTTTTTCTTTTCCTCTTTATGATTCCTTTATTGCGAATTTTTTTAATCAAACCGTGAAATCTCTCCCAACGTCCCGAGTTCAATCCTCGCCACTGACACACAAGAACCACGCGGTGATCGCAAGGTGAACAGTTCAATCCCTGCCACTGACACGACCAAGGAAAAAAAAAAACCAAGCGGAGATTTCGAGGTTCCCGAGTTCAATCCCCGCCACGGACCCCACAAGAACAAAGCGGAGATCCCAAGGTCACGAGTTCAATCCCCGTCACAGACACTCCGAGAACCAAGCGGAGATACCCAGGGCACTAGTTCAATCCCCGCCCGTGGTCATGGCAAGAACCAAGCGTTTGCCTGTTGGTTTCTGAGCTGCAGCTCTTGAGAACGATGGCGATGCGAAGTGCCATGGCCTGAGAGTGAGATCATCAATATGGCGATCTCTTCTTGTGCAATCGGTAGCTCGGGAGTGAGCAATTTTTCGGGATGCGAAGGCAAATGGAATCGTCGAAAGCAATAACTATAGTGGTGATGTTGTGAGAGTGCGGGAATTTTGAGAATGGGCAAGATGTTTGCGATGCAGCAGCAAGCTGGAGATGGTAGCGGCCAGCAATCTGGTGTTGGTCGTGTCGTTAGTGGTGATTGTGGTGGTGTAGGGTATGGTCTCCGGGAGATTTCGCACATTTTGGGGATAAGGGGGAAGGTAGAGACGGTTTTGGATAAGTCGGACATGAAAGTTTGGAGATCGCTTGTGTCTAGTTCCTGGATTCTTGCCATCTTGCTGGTGTTTAGAAATATGGAGGCTTGTGGCGAGTTGCTGCAGCAATTCACAGTCGCCGCTGCTGTGCGTCAAGTTGTAGGGGTTTTTAGTGTTTTGAGTAACTTGATTAGCTTGGGATTTATTTTTGTGGTAGGAGTTTCGACCGGGTTTTGGTGGCGAGTGCAGAAGCAGAAATCGACAGAGAGATTGCAACTGTCACCGGAGGTGATGTTGCTTGAACAAGCGTGTAGTTCTTCGTCTTCGGGTGGTAATTCCGGATGTAGTGCTCGGGTGAGCTTGAGTTTACAAAGAAGCGGTGTGAAGTTTGCGGGCAGAGTGCAGCAATACTCTTTGAAGGAAATTGAGAGCATGACGAACAATTTCGAGAAGGAACTCGGTCGCGGAGGACAGGGCATTGTGTACGCTGCCACGATTCCTGGTGAGACTCCAATTGCTGCGGCCGTGAAGAAGCTGCAAAAAAATGTTGCGTTGCTTGTCAGGAATACCCAGATACCCGCACAACAGTCGTTGGAGAAGGAGTTCTGGGTGGAGCTCAAGACGATATCGCGGTTGCACCATGGGAACCTGGTCTCCCTTCTGGGCTACTGCGTCGAGGGCCAGCAGCTCTTCCTCATCTACGAGCTGATGTCCAAGGGATCGCTAGACAAGCACCTTCACAAGTGGGATTCGGGGTTGCCAGGCGCCAAATTCCTCGACTGGCGAGCTAGGATGCGTGTGGCCATCGACGTTGCGCAGGGCCTGGAGTATCTCCATCGCCATGCGCATCCCACTCTGGTGCACCGTGACATCAAATCAAGCAATATACTCTTCGACGACGACATGCAGGCGAAGATCGCCGATTTTGGTCTCAGCAAAGCCCTGATTGCGGATAAAGACTCCACTATCTCTAACCGAGTATGCGGAACACCGGGCTATGTCGACCCCTGTTACTTGATAACGGGACGGGCTGTCGACAAGAACGACGTCTACAGCTATGGCGTTTTGCTCCTGGAACTCATCACGGGAAGAAGAGCGCTCCAGCGGAAAGTGACCTTAGCGAACTGGTGCAAGGAATTCTTTACAAACGATCCGTCGCTTATGGCGGTACTACTACCGAAGATGGTTGACAGCGGCATACAGCAGTCCGAGTACTCACTCGAGCAGCTCCAGAGCGTGGTGAAAATCGCCAGAGGTTGCCTGGACGACAACCAGGAGCGACGCTCCAGCATGAAGGAGGTTGTAATTGCGCTCCACAAAGCCAATTACAAAGATTTCTCCAGCTCCGAGTCCAGCTTCGAGGTAGGTATTTACTGCAACTTCCAAGCATGTGTGTGTGTGTGTGTGTGTGTGTGTGTTTCTCAGTTGTTAAGATGAGCGTCTTAGTAGCAACATCATCTCGCGAAACATTTTGAAACTTCTGAAACTTTCAAGAGGTGCAGACATTTTGAAGCTTCTGAGAGCGTTAGTACTCTTGAAGATGAGCTTCTTAGGAGCATCATCTCAAGACGTATTTTTTAACCTCTGAAGCATTCAAGAGCTTAAGACATTCTGAAGCTTCTGAGAGTTGAAGTACGCTTGAAGATGAGCTTCTTAGTAACATCATCTTGGGGGAAGCATTTAGAAACTTCCAAAACTTTCAAGAGCTTAATTAAGTATTCTTGAAAATGAGTTTCTTAATAGCTTGACCCTGAGAAACATCTTGAAACTTCTGAAACTCCTGGAGCTTATGTGCAGGGTAAAGCCCCAAGGGCAGGGGGATTCCCAAAATGCGGGGCCTAGGACAGAGGTAGTTGCTAAGATTGCCCCCGCATTTTGGGAATGTCTCCCATCCACTGACTTCATGCACTGTGCACAAGGCAAAGTTATCATGAACCTAAAGATGTGCATACATCATGAGCCATAGGCTGCTGCTTCTCTTGAAACTAGGCAGATGTAGATCGTGAGATGTGGGATCAGGAGGATTCTTATCATGAACCTAAACATACATAGATTGCTAGGTTTAGGCACGGGAAGGTTCTTACACCTACTTCTTAAGAGCAGGAGCCATTGAATTCTACATATAGGTGTAAGACCACTCCCACTCATAAGGAGTAGCCATAATGTCCCACCTCTTTTCTATGAGGGATATTCAAGGATGTGCCCTCCAAATATACTAGGAAATTTCTCCAAGTGCTGGACAGGACTCTCAAGAGTTTCTCTTCTTTCCTTCCAGAAATATCTTCATTCAGAAACAAAAACCATTATAGACTGTCATGTGATCATAGTCCTTGTCCAAGAGAGCTTGTGAAACGAATGGAAAACCCTTCTTATTTGGGGCATGGTCAAAAGCTGCCCAGACCCTTACTTGAGTCACGGGAGGTCATTTACATTTCTATCAAAATGATGGCAGTTTTGGATAAATTTATTAATTTTAAAATATAAGTTCTGCCTATAATTTTTTTGGAAAAAATTATTTGAAAAAGTATGTTTTGAAAATATAGTAGTTAGATAGGTTTTTTCATGTATATATTTATCAGTTATCAAAATTTACCATATGTATCAAAGAATAAGAATAATAATGGCATTCATCCCATTTACAAATTAGGTGACAAAATAATAGCATTCAAACAGAAGATGCAGTCAATAAGAGTGACCTCTTGGAGCCTTAGTCGGTGAGTATGGTTGGAAGGCTAAGTTAGTGCATATGAAAGCTCTGAATCCTTAACTGTTAATGAGCAAATAGGGTTGCATTTGTTTCTAACAGCATAACCTTTGGGTGATTTTCATCAGGAGAATAACGGAGGACTCCGGATCCTGAATAACGTTCCCAGTGTTCATGGTGGCAGTGACCTGCAGTCTCCAACCAGTTTCAAAATGGGGTAAACTTCACTACTGGCTTTCATCTCATCTGAGAGCAAAGATGGGCAATTCTGTAGTACCTGGGCCAGTTCAACACTAATTATATTATTTTCGGAAATTTTGAAATTTTCAAAAAGAAAATAAAACTGTGAAGGAAAATACAGAATCTGATGGAATATTTGGGAATATATCATTTGTTGAAATGGAATCCTTAAAATGAATTAACTATTTGACCCATGTTGAAGTGGTCAAGGTACTAAGGTAATAAAGCCATAGGAAAAGCCATATTCTGTTGTAATGAACCTATGTAAGAGTCTATGTATGAGACCTGCATCATACTTGTATATGCATATGCCAAAGTTGTTTGCTGAAACTACATTAAAGGTTTACCTTACATCAGTTGTGACACATATTCATTTTGAATAAGCCATACTTATAGAGTGATCATTCATGACCCATCCATGAAGTATAACTTTGTGGTTTTGTCCATTTTCAAATAAAAAGATATGTTCGGTGCTTCATCCATTTTCCATATGTGATGTTTATCATAATTTGACATTAGCATAATATGTGTCATTACCACAATCAACTTTGAAGGCCTATTGTCATAGGAAAAGCCATATTCTGTTGTAATGAACCTTGAGGTTTAATGTAAGTTTGGTTTCTTGTTTTTGCAGGCCCTCATTTTATGAAATAAAGAAGAACACTATCATCGTAATTGTCATGGTTGATGATTCAAAGATTGCAATGAGATGCAAGATATGGCCAACACTCAATAACTTTGGTCTAAACAAGATTGAAGTGACATCGAATGGAGGTTTTCTCTGGAAGAAGGGCCTCTGGTGGTACAATTCGAGAAGCTCCCGGGTATTCACAGTGGATGAACACATCAAGCTCATAGCTGAGTGGCATGTCACTTTGAGAACTAGTCATTATGGATTAGCTCCATCAGATCCTCGCCGGTCACAAGGTCCATTTTGTGTTGAGTATTTAGCACTCAAGGATCTTGATGGCAAGGCTTTGGTTGAATATCATGGTGACCATTCACCCCTTGAGTGTCGCAATGTAAGGACTTTACATTAGGAAAACTTGCTAGTTATAGGAGTGATAGTTGTAGCAAGATATTCTTCTCCAGTGGGGTTTCTGCAGCAGTACAAAAATTGCTGCTACTTTGGTGGGGATTTTGGAAATTTTTCTTGTATTATGGTAGTTGTTTATTTATGCTGTAGTTGGGTTTTCAGATTGAGAATTGTAATGGAAGATGCAGAACCTATTATTTATACTGAACCCTGTTCTGTTTGCAACTGGTGGGTGTTAATGCTCTCAAGAAATTTCTGTCTTCCACCCTTCCTTGGTCTTTGCTTGTTCAAGGCTTGTTTTTCTACATACTGGTATATATGCAATGCAATATGTAGATACAAAGTGGTTTAACTTTTGCTTGGAAGTATGTATACTGTAATAGAAGGGCAACTTCAACATGGTTCTGTTGAATAATTAATTAATTTTTGAAGTTTTCTTGTTGGAAACTGAATATTTCAGTATATTTCTAAAGATTCTCTAGTTTCCATCAGGACATTTTGTTCTTTGAAAATAATAATAACAATAATAAATCTCAATATTTCTACAAATAATACAATCAGTGTCAGAGCGGCCAAGGTAGTACAGTAGCAGTGATATTCTCACAACTTCTATGCATGAAGTGAAAAAATGGAAGAACTTTGTTTAGAAAGTGGGAAAAAATCCATAAAAAAGTGTAAAATAAATCAGTATTTTCAGTGAAAGGGCTTAAAGCTTGGAAGATCCTCAAGTTTTTTAGATAGAGGTAGAAAGGAAAGAGAGCAATAATAGATGCAGTATTACAACTACAGCTTTTAGTGCACTTGTGAAGTAGAATGTTGTTTTGGAACATGGAACTGAGGGTAAGATCAAAGTTATGGGTGCAATCAAAGTTCAAAACTAGTTTTTCCATATGATGAACCTTTTTGATTGGCTCATCACAAGAAAAAGTTACAACACTTTGCACACTTCCAATAAACAAGTTTCTAAACTTAGACACTATCAAAGTGCCAAAGCTTAGCCACGCTATCTGTCCTAAAGGAGTCCTAAAGGAGTAATACAATGGCAGAGAATGTGCAATGAAATGTGACCCTATTAGTATGCATTGGAACTATTTGAAACCTCTAAGGGACATTTGACAAAGAATACCTAGTAAATCTAAAGACTACCTAGTGATGGTCACATTGCAATGACACAAAGATTATGTGACAAAGTATATGGGAGAAAAAATTTAATTGCACATGGAAAACAAATTGGGAACATGTGGGGGAAGAAAACAATTGTCAAGTACCTTCCCCCACCCCTGAACAAAACATTTGTTGTTGAGAATGAACCGATCTATGCTGCCATAACAACCAAGCAGTGTAAGACATGTTTGACATTGTTTAATGGTGTAAGACGTTGTCAACCTCTTCAATCATTGCATTGGTTCCTTGTCTTCCTTTTGCTTTTACATCGTTTCTTCTACTTGCACTCTAACTCCCAATGGCTTATGTCAATAATGCCTGTACTTTCATTGACTCGTTAAGTTGTCCCATCTTCCTTTAGTTTACTAAGCATAATGCTTAAACTGTTTGTTTTTTAATTCAGTTTCAACACCCTTGCAACCTTGCAACCTGACGCATCATCGTCCCTACTACATATCAAAGCAAGGGCACATACTTCCCTTAACTTCAAAGCTATCTGACAATACTCTCAAGACAATTTTGAACATCATGTTCCTAAATTAATGTATCAATATGAGCATTACCTTCACAGCCTGGAAGAACTTTCATAACTTACTACAGTACTTTTCCAACTCAATGCTCTTCCAACCTCATTATAAGGGACAGTATGTTTTATGAATTTACTGCTCCATGTGAACTACAATACATACAACATATATTTAAATGGATGAAACAACATAGCTTTTACCTCACACATGTCATAAGCCATGCCCTACAGCCTTTTGAAATACCATGTTCAAATTCAACTGCAAGCTCTCTTGTTGTTCATAGGGAAGAAATGACGACAATCACTCTATCATTCAACATAGAAAGAACCCACAACCAAACACATAATAGGAAAGCAAACCAGCAATCTCAAGAACATGCAAATTTGCAATACGGTTCTTATGCACTCTTGATACAAACATGGACACATTAATCAGATTCAAATGTCTTCCACATCAGAAATGATTCAGATCATATACAAATTGTCTTCCCCTGGCAGAGACAGTTTTCAGTTATCTTTATCCAAAGGAGATGATAAACCGCATTGATATAAACCTTGACTGAAAAAGGAAAAAAGAAGTGTAGCTTGATGATTGGTACTGCATCGTGTCCCACTCTGTCAACACTACATTTTTCCATCACTATTGTTACAAAACAAAGAATTTGCTGCAATGCAACCCTTTACGATTTGTACAGGGTTTCAATATTCAACCAGGTTCTCACAACAAAAAGGTAGGAGACCTGGGATTGATGAGCTAAAGCCTTCAGGAAATTTAGCTATCTGTGGAACTCCTGAAATTCAATCTAGCTAGCCATTGTACTGATATGCACTCTCTCAATACACAAAAGGCTTCATTACAGTTACAATGCCCTCCACTGTTGCCTTTCTCCTGCATTCTTCTACTATCACCTTCCTTCGTCCTCTGCATGTCCTTCCTATTGTGGGTGATAAGGATCCCGACTTTTCCATCCTTTCTGGTCTCTGTCGTTTGCTCCAATTTCCTGGAGTCCTTGGTTTCTCTTCTGTGTCTACTACTACTACAACACCTTTTGTGACACTTCCTGTCTCTTCTGCTGCATTTAACTGGAGTTGTAAATTCTCACCTTGTGATAAGTTATCCACTGACTTCAGATCTTCAGATGCCACAGGTTCCAAGCCTATTTCATTGGTCACCACAGACACAATGCTCAAAGGCTTTTGTTCAAGAACTTCTGAATCACCTAGTAACATTCCAGACTGCACATTACTTTCAGTCACACCTGGAGTAATTTCTCGTGACTTTAGATTTTCACTTTTGGAATTCCTTGCTCGTTTCAATCCACCATTTTGCACTGGCCTCTCATTTGGACTACTACTGATGAAACCAATGATCTCTTTAGAAGAAGACCGTTGTTTATGGCGGCTGCTGGCTGTTTGGCCCATGAACCTTGGAACCATGTTGAGAGAATCAACCAAAGTATCAGCACAAGTTGTTTTGGAGGTTGGAGGCAAGTAAGTGTACAGCTCATGAGCTAATGCTGGATCATTGCTGCTGCCAAGTTGATCAGAAATGCTGCCTTGTACAGTTTGAATGATTGATGCTTTCCTTTCTTCAATCAGTGACTCAATGGTCTTGATACTTTCCCGTAAGCTCCGGCAATCATCATCATAAATGCTCATCAATCTATAAAGCTCTGCAATTGCTGCTGCTCTTTGTGTCTTTCCTTCCTGCACAATGTTCACAACAGCTATAATCAGATTCCATAAACCCTATACCATACAAAAACTCCAGCAGTTGATTCTATGCAAATCATGTGTTTCTAAAACTGTAAAGTTTACCATGTGACACCGTTTGAGAAAGGGTTTATGCATGGGAGACACATATAATGACCACCCACACTGTAGAGGCATACCTGAGAAATTTCATGCCCAAGATGAGTTCCTCGTGCTCTTGAGGCAAAACTTAACGAGCATACTGTCTCTTTTATGTCCATCTCCTTGGGGCTCACATGTACCAGCATCAAGGTTTTTGATTGCTCACCTGAAACAGCAAACAGCAAATTAAACATCTCCATCAGATTGCAGGAAAAAAATGTGCACACTTAAAAGGACCCTTAACCCTACTTTGATGCTATCCACCTTTGAGTCTGTTAAAGAAAAAAAAATGACAAATAAGGGAATGCCACATACCAAGAGAATCACGCAAGAGTTGAGTAAGTTTGCTATTTCTGCAATCCAAAATGAAGACAGTCAAAATCAAGAGGTGTATTATTTTTAATTAATGTACAACATTCATATGATCTATATTTCAATAGTATCATTGTATAGTATTATTATTAATTTCCACGTAAATTTTTGCAAACAATCTTTTGTTGATTGAAAACCCCTCATAAGGTTGTAAACTTCACAAAAAAGCTATGCAAATTTTTTCTCTATTAAAACACCAAAGGTGTGTTTGCATACCGATAAGGCACATGTGGTTGCTTTCTTTGGAGAGCGCTAATGACATCCCCCAAGGCAGACAACGAGACATTAATGGCTTTCCCTTCCTCAAGAGTAAGCCCTTGTGCATTCGTCTTTGACAACCGCTCACTGCCACCGAGGTCCACCAGCCAGAGCTTGCTTGTTGTAGCAAACTTGTGGCTTTCTAACACATATGTGCACGTAATTGTGATCCGCAACAAGCTGTAAAAACCACACAAATAACCCTTTAGATTAATTGCTTCCTTTCTAGTGCGTCACTGTGGTTTATCACTTTAAAGCCATGTTGCAGTTTTGACTCTACAAAGGTCAAGGGTATAGTGAAATTTTGCATCATTAGGGTTTAGGCTAAAACTGCCAACTGTTAGTGGTTGGTACAGTACTGAATTTGTAAAGAACAACTCAATTTGGATAAATATTGTACAATCCAACTTCCACTGATCACCAACATTTTGCTAGTTTGTGCTTAACCTTGCCAAGAGCCAATCAAGAGCTTTGCAATGAAGCAAGAGAGCAAGTAGAGACTCTTCTTTGGAAGTGGGAGACACACCAGTGTGATCTGCTTGAAGTCTCATTGGCATTAGTGCATGAAGTGGATCTGCTTTGGCTTCCTCTTTGGTATAACTTGCTAGCTTCCTTAGCATCCATGATGGGCATTTCCGTCAAGTTATCCACATTCATGTACCCATTTGAAGCCATCTGAATTGAAAGACTGCATGACAAATCACAAAGATGGTACCAAATCCATAAGCTTCATTTAATAAAGTTATCCTCCATATCACCCATCTCTGAGCCCTAGTTTGACCCCCAAATTTCTGTGCTTTAGTACATTTACATCCCCAACCTTGATCTCATCTCCAATTTCAGCAGAACTGTGGGTACCCTGCCCCTTTTCCGGCAACTGTATTCATATCTTCATTGTTATCCCAGAACACCTGAAAAGGCTCTTTTAAAACCAGAATTATTTGGGCATCTCTGCAAGGGAGAAAACAAGAATCTTGTACCATTTGGATGCAGGGTCAGTGCAGCGGGCAGGTTGCTGGCAGACAAGCAAGTCACGCAGTGATCCTTTGTAGACCTCTAGCATGCTTAATGAGAAGGTGTACGATACACTTGTGTCAACATAAGCTTCATCAAATAGTCTTTGTAAGGTGCGTGGGACAACGCCTGGCTGATCCTTATTACCTTCCTGCAACAATCGAGGAACATGCCATCAAGAATTTCACTTAGCAAAAAAGCCCCAGAGACAAATAACTCACCTTGACAAAATGCAAACTGCTTTGATGCAAAGTAGGTTTTGAGACACAAAAGTGGACATTCCACCAAACAAAATAAGGAAGGATGAAGGGCACCCGCAGGCAGTCAGATACCATGGTGAAAGTTTTGCCAGTTCCAGTCTGACCATACGCAAAAATACAGACATTGTGACCATCTAAAGCAGAACGGATAATTGGTTCCACTTCCAAGAAGACATCATCTGCACTCGAAAAGCAGTCTTTTAAGAAATACACTCACTTCAGATCAGCACAAGTGCAAGTAGTTTGTTTCTCCTCTTTATTCCAGTCATGTTCACAACATAGAAATGCTAACCCAAATCTCTATGAAATTGCAGAGATGTTTACATAGCAACATAGCAAAACTTGAACCCACTTACAAATTGCTAATTACTAGAGTTTAAAATTGTTGAAAGAAGTACCAAGGACAAATCCCTAATCACTAGACTCTGAAATTGTTAAGGAAATGACAAGGGCAATTTGCTAATCATTGCACTCTGGAATCATCAAGGAAATGCTGCTAATTACTAGACTCTGAAGCCATTAAGGAAATGGGCAAAAATCACTAATCACTAAACTCTGAAATTATTAAGGAAATGAGGACAAACTGGACAGCACTAGACTCCCATGTTAAGAAAGAAAAGAAAAATTGCTACTTGCTGAAATTGTTCAGTAACCAAGGGAGCAGCAGCAGTAGTTCTCACCTTGCAGAGAACTTGGCAGAAAAACTTTGTCAAACTGGAAGTCTTTTCTGGCACTTGTAATTTTGACAATATCCATTCCAGGAGTGATAAGGTGACCTACACGAGCATTCCTCTCATTTGAAAGCAATGGACGCACCCGACAGAAAACCCGAATGTTACCTGCATTGAAGATGAACATCATCAAATCAACCTGAACAACTTCACCACTGACACTCTAATTCTCACCAAAATCAAGCAAAAATTCTACTTCTAATGCTTTGAATTGGATATGAAGCTTCAAGCAATCTGTAATTTCCGAGCTTCAGATTGCTGCTGCTGCTATATCTATATATCATCATTTTTAAGGAAAGCTTCTAGGAAACTTGATTGCACATTAAGTGAATTGGATTGCAGTAAGGAAAGGGGGTGAAAAACAACACTCTTCAATACATGTTGCAGGTGGCAGGAATGAAATTGCATTTTTTGCATTTTACCTTTCAAGTCCAGTACTCGATTCAAAATGCGTCGGCGGTGAGAATTTGAAACTCCCAAAGCTGTCTTTAACACAAGAAGCTCACCTGCAAGACACAAACCACCATTGCAGCACACACAATCAAAACCCTAAGAGCTGAGATTGTCACCAGACTTTTCCTCTTGCACTTCTTGCATCTCTGCAAGATAGCATTTTCTGTCAGTTTCTAACTGACAGATTATCAAGAGCCTCAGAATCAGTATAATCATCACCATCATCAAGCACAGATTGATTTCATTGTTGCTAAAATTCTTGTCATTAACATCTTGAGCTTTTTCATTCTCCAAAGATTGATTTTGTTGCTGTTCTCATTAACTTGAGCTTTTCATTTCTGCAAAGATTGATTTTTTGTTGATCCTGTTTCGAATCAGACCTCTTCTTGTTGTTGTCCCCAACAGCTTTTAATTCTATGCAAATTAGTCTTGTTCCTGTTGCTTTTGTTGTCTCCAAGAGTTGTGCAGTTCTGTAAAGATTTCATTGTGTTGTAGCGGTTTCTGAGTCTTTTGGGTTCTGCACACACACAAACTAGATGCGAAACCTAAACTGGAATTTTGTTCTTGAGAGAGAAGGAACATGGAAAGCTTGCAAACCTTCAAGGCCAGCGACAACTTTGTCGTGATGCTGATGATGATTCTCGCGCCAACTTGATGTAGTGTGCCAGCAGGAGGAAGAGCTTGAAGAGCGACCATTGCTGGTACTAGGGATTGGAGAAGACAGATCAGTGGATAGCAGAATTTGTCGCACTGATTCAGCCCATGCCGTGTTCAATTCCGGTTTTACATCCAAGAGCGAGTCTATAGCGTCCGCCAAGCAAGTCCGTTCCCCTTCTTCCTCAGCTCCTCCTCCTGCTTCCGCTCCTCCGGTCTCCGCCAAGCAAATTCGTTCTCCTTCTTCCTCAGTTCCTCCTCCTCCTTCTGCTGCATCATCGCCGTCGTAGGAACTCACCTTCGACACCATTCTTCGCGTCCACCTGCAATGCAATGCAAGGAAGAAGATGTCTTTTAGGCTTCTAGATTCCAAGGGGTATAGAAATCTCTTGCAACTAAGGAGCATTGTTCTTTGCCGAGTCCAGAAAAAAAAGTCATGAGTTCAGGGAAAACAGAAAGTAGAAAAGAAAGGACAAAGAGAGATGTCTTTCTTCGACCAAGCTCTGTCCGAAAACTAGTCATGAGGGAGGCAAAAAAAAAGACACAATAATAAGCTTCTCCTGGACTACATGAAGCTTCCACTAGCCTTGGAAACCGAGTCGACTTCATGTCCAAAATTTTCCCAGAAACAAACATTAAATAACGAGATTCACACTAGTAGCACAGCTGCACCACCAGAGCCATAGTTCTAGAATGCAAAGCTCGGAACCTCATTCAAAACAAAACTAACAATCTGACAAAACAGTACTTGACTAGTTGCCAAAGCATTTCTCCACTCATGAGCTCCCGAGAAACAAGTCCGACTTCACTGCAAAGATCTCTTCAGCAACTGGTCTTCTGATCCCTTCTCTGATAGCTTGAGTTGTGGTGGCCTTCTGTTCACTACTCTGAAATACAAATGCGGGAACGAGAGCTGGAGGACGCAACTGCAAATGAAGCACTAATGAAGAAAGCCTCCATTCAATCATACTCACAAAAAACAAAAGATTCCCACCTTCAAATAAAAACTCGAGATCGATCCTAACCCAGATAGCTAATCATTTTTCTTATCGACTTATTTTGAAAACTTGTACCTCCAGTTTCCAGAAAACAAAATAAAACCAGTCTCAAACCACGAGGGGACAAAAACCCAAAAACCCAAACAGAAAAACAAAAACAGCAAGCCCAAAAAAAAAGGAAAGAACAACACTTTTTCTGAGCTCGTTTCTTCCAAATCCAGCAGCAGAATGGAATCCCACCTGTCTCAATAATTTTATTCCTGGGTCGATCACAACAAGCAATAGTTTCGCAACTCCTCAGAAAGAGAAAGGCAAAAACAAAGAGACCGCCACCACCACCACCACCACCAAGAAAACAAAACCGGCGGCGCTTGACCAAAACACCAAATTTCTTCACCATAAAACTCCCATTTTTTGCCACCGTTTGTGAAGTGCTGTGGCCCACGAATGACGAGACGGCGGCATTGCGAAAATGTGGATCAAATAACACAACATCGTCGACAAAACAAAACCAATCATGCGAGCGTCGAGAGGAGTCTCGTGCGCGAGCGACGACACCAGCAAACGCGAGAGCGCGAGAGAGAGAGAAGAGAGAGACAAGCGAGAGCCGCTCGCTCGGCACAGCGGGGGCAGGTACAGCCAAGCTGCGCAGTAAAAAAGTAACTTGCCCATAACGGGGGGAGTTGGGGTAACTATTCCCATGAGGTCCCTAGTCCCTACCATGTGGTGTAAAAGTTTTTACCATATGGTAAATTATATCTGACCATGTGTTAGAATATTTTACCAAATGGTAAATTATTTCATACCATTTGGTAACTTAGTTCTTACTATGTGGGAAATTACTTCTTATCATGTGGTAAAATGTTTTCTTACCATGTGGTTAATTAGTGCTAACCATCATGTGGTAAGTAAATAAACTCTTACCCTGTGGTTTTGCCAAGTGGTTATTTTCTTTTTTACCATATGGAAAATTACCATTTTTTTTACCATGTAACGTCAATTGCGCCGTCTAATAAGATAAGGTTAAGGAGGTACATACAGTGTACACCTATTTTTAATAAATTGTTTTATTTTGTATTAAATACAGCATTGAATTATATTAAAAAAAAGGAAAACAGAATCATCCTTTTGTTTTATTTATTTATTTATCTATTTAATTATAATAGTTTCAGTGAAACGTATCTTCAATGCTCCCCCAGTGCTGACTCCTGACTCCCTTCCCAGGATTTTATTTTATTTTTCAATTTCAAAAAAAATGCAAAATTAGTAGAAATTTCAATAGGAAAATACAAATTTCGAAATTTTCTCCCTTCATTTTAATTTTCTTGGTTAAATCTCTATATTTCATTTTTGTAGCTTTTTTTTCTAAAACTTCTTTTTGTTTTAGTGGAGCATATATTCAATGTTCCTTTTACATTTTTTATTTTAGAACCTATGTATTCGGAAGGCTTTTTAATGTTTAATTATATCTTTATATTCATTTTTTTGTGTTTTTTTTAATTTATTGTTTTTGTTGGACCATATATATTCAACTAAAATGAAGAAACCCTTGAATTTTAGTTGAATAAATGCTCCAACTAAAATTCAATGGTTTCTTCATTTTAACTAGTATATAGATTGTGTCAATGGCCGAAATGCAATCTAATTGCCCAATTAATTTTTCCTTCCAAAACCAATTTTTTGTAATTTAATTGAATTTTTATGAAATGTGATCTGATTGCCCAATTAATTTTTCCTTCCAAAATCAATTTTTTGTAATTTAATTTAATTTATAGTGATAAAAAAAAAAAACTACTCAAATTTCAATACCTTGCACACCATAGGACTAAAATTTTCTAAATCACCTTCGTTTAAATCTTACTCACTAGATTTCCAATGGTACCAAGATCCAATGGTACCAATGGCTTCAAAGATCTCTTCATGGGACAAACAAAAGAAAACAAACTACCTTTACTTCATAGATAGATTATAGCATTTAGGAAGGCTTTTTCTTTGATTCCAATGATTGATTGAATTTTCATTTTTATTATTGCTCTTCTCAATTTGGGTTTCTTTCCCCTTTTTTTGTTGACCAAGTTTTATCTCATTTTCCCCGAAGGTTCAATGATTAGAATCAATGGGGAGTTTATGCCAACTTTTCTAAAGGAAATCCACGAATAAATTGTTCCAACACACATGAAATGTTTTTCTTTCTTCTAGTTCTTAATGGATTAACGGAATAATTGAATACACAATTTCAACCCTAAATCTTCAAAAACATGAAAATTTGGCCATTCAATCTTTTTTTATAAACTTTTCCCTGACTAGTAGTTCCTTTTTTTTTAAATTTGGAATAACACTTATTTTCAAGTGCAAAATGTTGAAAATTTAACACCCCAACAAACTCATTGTTCAAGACTATAAGGTTACTTTTTTTTGGTTTCAATGAAGATTTCTAGTCTAAAAATCACACAACTGAAAGGTGAATAATAATTAACACTGAATTTGACACAATTGCATGGGATGGTTTAACTTATCTTCATTGTGGCATTTTAATTTTCTAGAAAAAAAAATTAATTTAATTCTAGAAAATTAAAATATTTTTCAACTTCATGAAATAATCCAAGATTTTTTTTTATCATTTGAATAATTGTTGTCCATGGCTAACAATCATTTCAGCCTAAATTTGTTGCACCGCACACAATATTGTTGAAATGATGTTATTCCAAGAATGCTTTTGTGAAAGTAATTTATGTTTGGTCACAAAATGGTGTATATTTGTACTTTGATTATCAAAGCAATAGCTTAGTTTTTAGGATGCATGACCACTATGTGTTAGATATGCTTGATGGTTCAATTCACTCCAACTAACAAGTCATGCTGAAAACTACATGTAAAAGGACCCAACCCTTGTACCTAGGTCATTGGTAGACAAGTCATCCAAAGTTGGAACTCAATACCTAAGGGCATTCATTTAGAAAACTAATCAAGCAAGTATGCCGACCCTTGTGACAAGTAGAACATGTTGAACACATATCCAAGAACCAAAGCAAGAATTATTTGTTTTGTTCTTGTTGGCTTGGGTCCATACAATAATTTGTGAACACCTAAAGATAAGGTGGAGGGGGAGGATGAGGAGATCCTAAATCCTATTTTCCTTTGAACATACATCAATCCTTTACTTCTATACACATACAAAGAACCCCATTGGGGGCTTATCCATGATTGTCCATTATAGCTATAATAAAGACAATGGAAGTAATTCCAAAACTTTGTGTGTATTATTTTGTCGTTTGTCCTTCGAAGATACAACATCAAGTCTCATAGTTGTTCATACATTCATATGCATTATTATGTTGTGTGTCCTTCAACTTCAAGATTCATATTGGTTCATACTTCATACACTCCAATCACACACCTTCACACTAAATAAGGAGGAGAAGAAAAAGTGTTAAAAAAACTGGGAAATGTCAACTAATGGTAATGGCACCTCACCTCGAGAAAATTACCAAAACCCATCAGTACAACAACACAAATGAACACAAAAAAGAACTCTCTAGTGTTGCAAGTTCTATGTATGTTTATAACAACAACAACAAAAAAAAAAACCACAAAAAATGGCACCCAAATTTGAAGTTATAGTTGGTGTTGCAAGTTTCTTAGGTTATAGTTTATACTTAGACTAATGTAATGCACTTCAAGAAATTTCCCTAATGTCATATTATGTTTGAGGTGAGGTTCCAGTACTCATGCATTCTCCTGAGGTTTGGGAACACCCTTGTGCTCACATCCTAGGGTGCCCCTCCCCTCATGAGAACACACTCCAACATGAACCTCCCTTACAACAAACCAAACCCTAAACTCTTATAAACTCCTATGACCTCATCTGAAGTCCATTTACCTTGGGAATACCCTCACCCTAAAACAATCTGTAAGATAATAAACTTTACCCCGACAAAATGCACAAAATTTTATGAAGTTCAAGTTCACACCTAAATGCCCAACAATTGGGCAAACTTGTTATGTTTCTAAGCAAAGAGTATCTTAGACTCAAAAATCATAGTACATCTACAAACTACTCATCACCAATGATCAAAAGTTTACACACTGAGAGAACTGACTAAGTTTAAAATGTTTTTAAAGTTAGGCTACTTTGATTGGGAGATAGATGCTTAGTTCATTCTTGGTGCCTACCCTAATAAGCATCTTCAAATCAAAGCATCCTGTAGGGTTTTACTATGTGTATTTTGAGGCAAAACCCTAAACTCAATTTTTTTAGGGTTTTTTTTTTGAGGGGTAAAATTTTGTCAGGCTGACTTAATTGCTAATTATCAAAGTTAGTTTAAGTACATGTTGAATGATGAGAGAGAAAAATTCTGTTTTTTTGATTTGGGTACTTGAGCACCCAAATCAAAAAGACCTTAAATCATTGCCTGACTACTACCAATAAATAACAAAATGACATTAAGTCAGTATACCCAAATTGGCGACCCCCCTCCCCTCTCCTCTCCTGACAGTCCTTCCTTAGGCCTGCCTGTTGTGTAATAAATTATTAGGGAACTTAATGCTTGGGGATCACAAGTTACTTACATCCAGCCCTCTCTAAATTATTAACATGGCCACCATTCTCTCCCTAGGAAAATAAGTGGGACATTCACCTATATTATTAATTGCACTAATACTTTTTTGTTTTTTTTTCAAATAGGAAACAAATTTAAAATAAAGCCTCCCAATTCTCCTTTTTTTCACATTACTTAAATTTTTTGAAATATAGAAATATTGACACCAGCCCAAAAAACAAAACAAAACAAAACACTCATTTGTGGTAATTTTCCTTCTTCAAAATTAGTCTTCCCAACTTATGCACTCACAAGAACAAAGTTTCAATATGTATCACAAATTTTTATCAAGCAAACTTAAAAAATTATTATTGATTGCACTAATAATTTTCTTTTTTCAAAATAGGAAAAAAATTTAAATGAAGCCTCCCAATTCTTCTTCTTTTCACTTTACTTCATTTTTTAAAAATATAGAAACATGGACACCAGCCCCCAAAAAAAAAAAAAAAAAA
>Ga0116229_10001778_pt1 | contig 34349 bp, 32 predicted proteins | sample S1TSphgellanicum_3_FD_87313 | JGI IMG/M metagenome (GOLD analysis project Ga0116229, IMG submission 87313) | Host-associated microbial communities from peat moss isolated from Minnesota, USA - S1T2_Fc - Sphagnum magellanicum MG | ecosystem: Host-associated > Plants > Peat moss > Unclassified...
CCGGGGCAGAGGCGACCGCCGCTGGCAAGATCTGGGCGGCCATGGGGGCCGCCATCGGCGCGGCGGCGACGGTGACCTCGCGGGCGACGCGGATCTTGAGGTCTCCGCGTTCGACCTCGATGGTGGTCAAGCCGGTGTCTTTGAGAATGTCGGCCAAGCGGCGCACCAAGCGCGTATCTATAGCTTCCGACGCCGGTTTCGCTCGGTCTGTGGCGCGCTCAGGCGTCGGCTCTGAAAGGGATTCGGGTTCGGGCATTTGGGTCTGATCTAAAGCCTAAATAGGGTTGCGCGCCGGTCAGGCTGCGGAAGCGGACGAGGTCGCGGCCAAGCCGACGGCCGCGTCGATCGCCAGTTCATAGCTGGCCGGCCCAAAGCCCGCCACCACCCCTCGCGCGACAAGGGAAACATAGCTCTTATGGCGAAACGTCGCCCGCGCGGCGGGATTGGAGAGATGACACTCGATGATCGGCGCCTCCAGACTCTTTAACGCGTCAAACAGGGCGATGGATGTATGGCCATAGGCTGCGGGGTTCAAAATAAGTGCTGACGCCTCCGTGCGCGCTTCCTGCACCCAATCGATCAGCTGGCCCTCGTGATTGGACTGGCGGAACACTATCTCGAAGCTGTGAGCGGCGGCGCGCGCTTCGCACAGGGCCTTCACCTGATCCAGCGTGGTGGTCCCATAGATGTGCGGCTCCCGCACGCCCAGAAGGTTGAGGTTGGGCCCGTTCAGCACATAGATCGGCTTTGGCATCGGTTTTGGCGTCGCCCCTGCCGGCGCAATTGGGAGCCGGACTTGTATCGTTGAGATCGAACCGTCACAAGCGGGGGGATTTTTCGGAGGAAGCCGTTGGGCGTTCGACTGACCATTAACGGCGAGGCGCGCGAGATCGCCGCCTCCACGGTGGCGCGCCTGGTCGGAGAGCTGGGTCTCGATCCCCGCAAGGTCGCGGTCGAGCGCAACCTGGAGATCGTGCCGAAATCGCAGTTCGAGGCGACCGCTTTGAGCGAAGGCGACCGGATCGAAATCGTCCATTTCATCGGCGGAGGCTGATCGTGAACGCGCCCGTTCAAACCCTGAGCACCCAAGACGACGCCTGGACCGTGGCCGGTCGCACCTTCCGCTCGCGCCTGATCGTGGGCACCGGCAAGTACAAGGACTACGCCCTGAACGCGGCGGCGGCCGAGGCTGCAGGCGCGGAAATCGTTACCGTGGCGGTGCGCCGGGTGAATCTGTCGGATCCGAGCCAGCCCATGCTGGCCGATTTCCTCGACCCCAAGCGCTTCACCTACCTGCCCAACACCGCGGGCTGTTTTACGGGCGAGGAGGCGGTGCGCACCCTGCGGCTGGCGCGTGAGGCCGGCGGCTGGAATCTGGTGAAGCTGGAGGTGCTGAGCGACCCCAAGCATCTTTATCCGGATATGGAGGAGACGCTGCGGTCGTGCAAGCTCCTGATCAAGGAGGGTTTCGAGGTCATGGTCTACTGCTCCGACGATCCGGTCTACGCCCGCAAGCTAGAGGAGGCCGGCGCCGCCGCCATCATGCCGCTGGGGGCGCCCATCGGGTCTGGCCTTGGGATACAGAACCCTGTCAACATTCGGCTGATCATTGAACAGTCCAAGGTCCCCGTGATTGTGGATGCGGGCGTCGGCACGGCGTCTGACGCTGCGGTGGCGATGGAGTTGGGCTGCGCGGGCGTTTTGATGAACACCGCGATCGCCGAGGCGAAGGACCCCGTCCGTATGGGGCGGGCTATGAAACATGCGGTGCTGGCGGGGCGCGACGCTTATCTGGCGGGGCGGATGGCGAAGAAGCTCTATGCCGATCCGTCCTCGCCGCTGGCCGGTTTGATCTGATCCGTGACCGCCCCCGTTCACGTCATCGGCGCCGGGCTCGCCGGATCGGAAGCCGCGTGGCAGCTGGCCCAGGCCGGCGTGCCGGTGATCTTGCACGAGATGCGCCCCCATAAATCTACCCCGGCGCACCAGGGCGCCGGCTTTGCTGAGCTGGTCTGCTCCAACTCCTTCCGCTCCGACGACTGGGAGCACAATGCGGTGGGCTTGCTGCACGAGGAGATGCGCCGCTGCGATTCGCTGATCATGCGGGCGGCGGGCGAGCATCAGGTGCCGGCCGGCGGTGCGCTGGCGGTGGACCGTGAGGGGTTTTCCGACGCCGTCACCGCGACATTGCGCGCCCATCCGCAAATCATCGTGGTCCCTGGCGAGGTGACGGGCCTGCCCGGCGCTGAGTCTAGTCCTGGCTGGGACCAAGTGATCGTGGCCACCGGCCCCCTGACCAGCGAACCTTTGGCCCAGACCATCCTGGCGCTCACGGGCGAAGACGCGCTCGCCTTCTTCGACGCCATCGCCCCCATCGTCCACGCCGACAGCATCGATATGGCCGTCGCCTGGCGCCAGTCGCGCTATGACAAGCCCGGTCCCAGCGGCGACGCGGCGGCCTATATCAACTGCCCCATGGATAGGGCCCAGTACGACGCGTTCGTTCAGGCCCTGATCGATGGGCCGAAGGGCGAGTTCAAGGATTGGGAAAAGGATACGCCCTATTTCGACGGCTGCCTGCCCATCGAGGTGATGGCGGAGCGAGGGCGTGAGACCCTGCGGTTTGGGCCCATGAAACCTGTCGGCCTGACGAACCCCCATCGCCCCGACGATCCGCCCCCGTACGCCGTGGTGCAACTGCGCCAGGACAATGCGCTGGGCACGCTCTACAATCTCGTCGGCTTCCAGACCAAGCTGAAGCACGGCGCTCAGGTGGAGGTGTTCCGTACCATTCCGGGGCTTGAACGGTGCGAATTCGCGCGGTTGGGCGGCCTGCACCGCAACACCTTCCTCAACTCTCCAAAGCTGCTGGACGGGCGCTTGCGGCTAAAGTCTGAGCCGCGGTTGCGCTTCGCCGGCCAGATCACGGGCGTCGAAGGCTATGTCGAGAGCGCGGCTATCGGCCTGCTCGCCGGCCGCTTCGCCGCCGCCGAGCGCCTAGGCGCTCACCTCGCGCCGCCACCCGCCGCAACGGCGCTCGGCGCCTTGCTCGCCCACGTCACCGGCGGCCACATCGAGGGCGAAGAGGCCCGCGGCGCCCGCTCATTTCAGCCGATGAACATCAACTACGGTCTCTTACCACCCCTGGAATCGCCCAAGCGCGACGCAGACGGCAAGCGACTTAGCGCCACCGAGCGCGGTCGCGCCAAAAAGGCCCTGGTCAGCCGCCGCGCACTCACCGCCCTCAACGATTGGGCGCGGCCGGCGTTGGAGCTGGCCTAAAGCCGCCCCGCCCCCCCCAACCGCTCGATCAGCCACACCCGGGCCGGCGGTAGCGGGCGATTGAGGGGCGCGAAGACGAACTGTTCCAGAAATCGCCCAGTCAGGGTCAGGCCGTCGCCGACGTCGCCTGAGGCCAGGCCCTGCTGGGCCGACAGCAGGAACGGCGGCAGGCGCAGCAGGCGGTCCTTGTAGGGCTCGCCGGCGGTGCGGGAGACCGCGCGCCCGCTCTTGGGGCTGACATAGATCAGATCGTCGTAGACGCCCGTCGCGGCGCAGCGCGACAGGTCCAGGCCAAAGCCCAACGCCTCAAGCAGGCCGGCTTCATAGCGGACGAACACCGCGGGCCAGATCGCCTCCACCGCCAAGGCCGCGATCAACGCTTCGAGGGCGTAGAAGGCGCCGCCGTGGGGTTCGCGTTCGGGCAGTGCGCCTTGGGCCACCGCCGCGGCGGCCGATAGCCCGCTGAGCGCCAAGGGGTCGTCGAACAGGGCCGAGGGGCCCTCGCCCACGGGTTCGAGTTGGATCGCGCCGAGTTGATCGCTGGTCCGGGCGCGGTATTGGGCCAGCACCCGGGCGCCGGGCTGAAGGAAGGGCTTCATCCGCCGAGACGCGCCCCCGGCCACATGGCCGGCGAACCGCCCATGCTCGCGCGTGAGGACCTCCACGATCGCCCCGCTCTCCCCATGCGTCCGGGCGGACAGCACGAAGGCCTCGTCGTTCCATTCCATCAGGGCAGCTTAGTCGTCTTCCGCCTCGTCCGCATCTTCGCTTGTGTGGGCTAGATCTATCAGGGCGAGCCAGGCGGGATCCTCTGCATCGACCTCCTCCACATCTTCGGTGAAGCCGATCCGGGTCTGGCCGTCGGGCAACAGCAGGCCCAGCACTTCCAGTCGCTCAACCTCGCCTGGGGCGTCTTCGGCGTCATGAACCTCGGCCTGCACGATCAGGACTGCGTGTTGCTCGTCCTCGTCGTACCAGATCGCCGGCTGGGGCAGGGGGTCTTCGAACGCCTCGCCGTTATCGGTGTCATCCAAGGCGAAGACCGCTAAGCCAGCCTCGACATCGGCGGGCCGCGCGACCCGTCCGGTAAAGACCTTGGCCGCTCGCCAGGTGCTCGCATCAAAGCCGTCAGAGTTCATAAGGCTGAGGATAGCGGCGTTCGCATGCATCGGTCTAGCCGGCGGCCTAGCATTCCAATCGTTAGATCACAGCTTATCACTTACCAGGAATTCGTTAGTGAGTTATTTATCTTAATTTTGGTCAATAAATATTTTTGGTATTATGGGGTGGTTTTTGTTCACTCAAAATTTATAAAATTCATCAGGGTTGAGTTTATATGTTCTGTATTCCTCTGGGAAAGTTACGGCTTGATAAGGCGTGCATGTCATAACTGCGACATGGGCCGTTGGCCCCGCAGGATAGATTGGGATGATTAAGCACGCGATCATACTGGCTGTGGCTGTGACGGCGTCGCTCGCGACGGCGAAGGCGATGGCCCGCTATACCGGCATCGACGCCTCGGCGGCGGCTGGGCCCGCTGCGCCTGCGCCCCTGGCGTCGGCGCCGACGGCGATCTTCAAGTCGCGCGACGGGCATTACTGGGCGGCGACCGAGGTCAATGGACACTGGATTCATTGCCTGGTGGATACGGGCGCGACCACGATGGCGCTGACGGCGTCCGACGCCGCGCGCTTAGGGCTTCATCCCGCGTCACTTCACTACACGCTAGAGGTCAATACCGCGGCCGGCCAAACCTTGGCGGCCCCAGTCGAACTGGCTCGGGTGTCGGTGGCCGGCGCCCCGGTCGATCACGTGGCTGCGATGGTGGTCAAGTCGGGGCTGAGCTCTTCGCTGCTCGGCATGAGCTATTTAGGGCGGCTGTCCAAATTCGAGGCCACGCCCACGACCCTGATCTTGAGCCGCTAGAGCATGATTCAACGATCAAACGGAATTGTTTGATCGTTGAATCATGCTCTATCTTCAAAAGCTTAGAGTGCGTTTGGTGCGAAAACCGGTTCCCACTTTTCGCAACGCGCTCTAGTTTAGCATTTCAGCGTCAGACTGGTTCGGCCGTGTGGGTAAGCGCTCAAGATAAGCATCGGCATGGCTGTGTGCAGACGTCACGGCCTCAAGTGCGCGATTAATCACCTCAAGCCCGGCGCCTGGCCTCGCGGCCTCCACCGTCAGGATGCGCCGCCAGCTTCGCGCGCCCGGTTGGGCGCTGAACAGGCCGAGCATGTGGCGGGTCATCGCCGCCAGGGGCGCGCCCTCTTTCAGCTTTTGCGCCATGTAGGGCCGATAGGCTTCCACGGCCTCGAACGCCCCGACTTCGCCGCCTGGGTCGCCAAACACCTGAGCGTCGACGCGGCCCAGAAACGCTGGGGTATGGTAGGCGGCGCGCCCCAGCATGACGCCATCGACCAGGTCGAGCTGCGCCTTCGCCTGCTCCAGAGTTTCTAGGCCGCCGTTGATGATGATCGAAAGCTCTGGCCGCGCGGCCTTCAGCCGATGCACCAGCCCATAGTCCAGGGGCGGAACGGTGCGGTTCTCCTTGGGGCTGAGTCCCTGTAGCCAGGCCTTTCGCGCGTGGACAACAAAGGTGTCCACGCCGGCCTCCGCGCAGAGGGCCACCAGGGTGAAGAGGCTGACCTCTGGGTCCTGCTCGTCCACGCCAAGGCGGCACTTGACGGTGACAGGAATGCGGACCGCCGCGCCCATGGCCGCCATACAGTCCGCCACGCGCTGGGGCTCGCGCATCAGGCAGGCCCCGAAGCTGCCGCTTTTCACCCGATCCGAGGGGCAGCCGACATTGAGATTGATCTCGTCATAGCCGAACCCCTCGCCGATCACCGCCGCCCGGGCCAGGAGCGCTGGGTCCGACCCGCCCAGTTGCAGCGCCACCGGATGCTCGACCGGATCGAACCCGATCAACCGCTGGGCGTCCCCCCGCACCACCGCCTGGGCCGTCACCATCTCGGTATAGAGCCTAGCGCGCTTGCTCAGTGTGCGGTGGAAGGCGCGGCAGTGCCGATCCGTCCAGTCCATCATGGGCGCGACGGCGAAGGTTTTCTCTTGATGTATCAGCATCGTGTGCGGCCGACAGGTCGACCTAGGCGCGGCTCTGACGAGCCATGCAAAGATCGATCCCGTGATGGCCGCTAAGCATCGACATTTTCTGGCTTCGCGGGCTCAACAACCGCGGCGCCAGCCGTCATCTTTTTATGAATTTCCGCCAACCTCGCTTCGTAGCGAAGCCCAACCGCATGCTGGCTGAAGGTCGAGCCGACAAAGGCCTTACCTGCTGCACCCTTGGCCTTGGCGGCTTGGGGATCGTTGACCACGGCCTGCATCATCGACGCCGCGACCGCCTCGTCCGGGTCGGCCCAGAAGTCGCCCGGCTGCACGAAGATATAGTCGTTGGGCTTCAGATAGAGCGGCCGGTAGGGCACGTTGAACGCCGTCTCCGGTGTGCAGAACTCCAGATTGCCGGAAAAGGCCGTGGCGATCACGGGCAGGCCCAGTTGCATGGCCTCCAGCGCGCCAAAGCCCCAACCTTCGCTCCGGTGCAGCGACACGTAGCAGTCGCAGGCCGCTTTCAGCGCCAGCAAGTCAGCGTAAGGCAGCGTCTGATCAATCAGAATGACGCGCTCATCGAGCGAGATTAGGTCCAGGATTTCGGTCAAGCGCTTATTTGCGTTCGCTTCACCCAATACTGCGGTCATATTGTGGGTCTTAATGATCAGGCGCACCTCGGCGGCGCCTTGGCCGAAGGCGGACAGGAAGGCGCGGATCGCGGAGGCCGGGTTCTTGCGGGAAATAAAGGAATAGGTGTCGAATGTCGTCATGAACACGGTGGCGTCGAGCGGTAAGTCGTACGCGGCGCGAATGCGGTCGCGACCCTCGCTTGAGACGGGCAGATCCTCGACCGCCATGCCGACCTTGATTACCGGCTTATCTGTGAGGGCGCTATAGGTCGCCAGATTGAAGTCTGATGAGACCCAGACTTCGTCCAGAAGCTCTAAGGACAGATGGTGGCAGCGGGCGGCTTGCGGCAGCTCCCAAAAGAAGTAGCCAATGTTGTAAGCGCCCTCAAACAAATCTGGCTTCAGATAGGCCGGGGCTAGAGGGAGGCTTTCCCCATTCAAGTGCATGATATTGATTGCGCCCGGCGTCGGCGTGATCGGCGCTTCATGGTAGAAAAGGGTACGCGGCGCCGGATTGTCGAGGTAGAAGTCCAGGATTTGCGGCTGAACGCCGACACTGCGCAAGGACTCGATGCTCATCCTCGTCGCTTGGCCAAGGCCAGATTGCGAACTGATGGCGCCGATCACGCGCACCGGCGCCGGGAATGTCGAGCCGGCGCCATCCAGTACGGGCAGAGTTTCATAATTCGGTGGCCGTTTCGCCGGCCTTTTGGATATTTTTTCCCACTCTCGATCAAGGATCGGCGCCGATATATTTTCACGACCCGACCGCAATCGCTTGTGACGCGTTGCATAGGCGGTGGCCGCCACGGCGAGCCGCTTGACCCGATCCACCTCCGCCGGGCCAATTCCCAGCAAGCCGTCTTGCGTGACTGCGGGATCGGGAAGGTTCGACAGAGTTTTCAGAATCTTCGATGGAAAGAATAACGCGTGGTGAATGCCGCTGGGCGCGCAGAGCACGCGGATGTAGCAGGCAAGGCGTTGGACGGGAGTATCGGTGAGCCAAGCATCTCCTGAATGCATTTCGATGTAACGGGCCAGAAACGCGCTTTCGGGGAACATCCGGGAATCGCCGGGCTTAGCCGCGCCTAGCGCCGAAATAAAAATATCCGGAATTAGAAAGTGTTCGACACCGCAATTTGCCGCGAACTCAATCGACCACCAGTAAGCTAATGTAAGAAAGTTTTTTTCATTACTATAGGGATTTATATTTTCAAGTGATCTCCTTGCAAAGGCGTCTACAATCCTTGGCAGGGCGCGCGCATTTAGATAAGGGGCGTCGGGGGTAAGCATCCAGCGCACCTGTTCGGCTGAGAACGGGACGCGCATAGGCAAACGCAGATTTGCATAAGCCTCAATATACCACATTAACGCTTGGAAGCGACCTTGGTCTTGATTCGTATCGAATTCGGCATCGACCTTAAATCGTCTAATGCAGTATTCCTGATACTTGGTCATCGGCACCCTTGAGTTACCTCTCGGGTCGTAGGCCTCAAAAATAGTATCAGTAAAGGTCAATGGGGTCTCCCAAGGTTGGGGCTAACATCACGTTGGTCGCGATCGATAGAGCAAGTAGGCCCATGAGGTCAGCGGGTGCGATGGGCGCAGTTGTTCGCGCAAGCGTGCTCCCCGATAGGCTTGTCACCTTCAGGACGCGCGGTTCGATTTCGCCGTTCTCGACCGCCGATAGGACCGATTTATTGAGGGCGTCCACTGGAAAGGCGAAGCCTGCGCCCTGGACGCCTGCCGCCGCCAGATCGTTACGCGGCAGGTTCGCGCGCCCCTGCGCCACGATGGCGTCGCCATAGACCAGGGTTACAGCGCCGCCGGTCCCCTCTTTCAGCCAGCCGGTGAGGCTTACGCCGTTGAGCCCGTCAAAACTGCCTTCCATCGCACTCCGTCCGATCGCCCGTCTCGCCAGATCCGTAACTCGCCGCCGCAACGTCATTTCGCCTCGCCCCCAGGGCGTGCTCGCCAATACCTTGCCGCGGCGATCACGCTCTAAATCTTCCAAACAGATGGCATCGACGATTTTTGATCGTTTCGATGCAAAATCATCAAGGCTCAGCTTGATCGTGTCGTCGTGGGGCTGCGCCCCAAACTCCGTTTCACGGCAAGGTTTACGAGACCCTTTAAAGGGTGTCACGCCTGAAATGGAGCGCGAAGACGGCTTGCCGCACCTCTTTCAGCGGCGTGGTCCATCGGCGACGTCAACCCACCTCGCTTCCCAATACCTCGTCCAAGCAGGCCGACAAGCTGGCTCGCCAGTCGGCCGGCCGATAGCCGACAGTCATACCGAGTCTATTGCAATTTAGCCGAGAGTTCGCGGGGCGGCGCGCCAGGGTCGGGAACTCGGCCGTCGTGATCGGTCGCACCCGCGCCGAGGGGCCGCCTCGGGCGCGCGATTGCGCGAAGATCTCCTTGGCGAAGTCGGCCCAGCTCGCATCGCCGTCCCCCGCCGCATGGAACAGGCCGCGACAGGCGACCTTTCCTTGGCGCAGGCCTTGGGCGAGGCGCAGGCTCGCCCTGGCGATATCTTGCGCCCAGGTTGGGCAGCCATACTGGTCTGCGACGACGCCGATTTCGTCCCGCTCCGCCGCCAGACGCAGCATAGTCTTCACGAAGTTCGAGCCGAAGGCGCTGTAGACCCAAGCGGTGCGCACAATGGCGGCGTCGCCGCCTACGGCCATCACCGCGTCCTCACCGGCCGCCTTGCTGCGCCCGTAGACGCCAAGCGGCGCCCGCACATCGTCCTCAAGGTAGGGCGCGTCCTTCGTCCCATCGAAGACATAGTCGGTCGATAGGTGGATAAAGGGTAGGGCGCGGTCTCGGCAAGCCTGCGCCATTTCGCCGGGCGCTTCGCCATTCAACCGAAAGGCGGCTTCGGACTCCGTTTCGGCCCGATCTACCGCGGTATAGGCGGCGGCGTTGATGATGGCGTCAGGGACGGCCTCGTCGATCAATGCACCGATGTCGTGGGTGAGTAAGTCGGCCCGGTCTCGGCCGATCAGGATCGGCTCGAACGAAAGACTCGGGCCCAGTCGTCCAAGCTCCTGTGCGACCTGACCCTTGGCGCCGAAGACGAGCAGGCGCTGGGTCATCGAGGCGAACGCCCAGCGTCGGCGAGGCCTAGGCGTTGGCCGTCATAACGGGCTCTTAGCGGTCGCCACCAGGGGGCGTTGTCCAGATACCATTGCACAGTGCGCCTCAGGCCGGTCTCGAAGGTCTCTTGCGCGCGCCAGCCCAGTTCGCCTTCGAGCTTTGTGGCGTCGATCGCATAGCGGCGGTCGTGGCCGGGCCGATCCTTGACGAAGGTAATCAGGCGTCGCCGCGATCCTTCGGCCAGCTTGGGGCCGATCTCGTCAAGGCAATCGCAAATGGCGTGAACCACCTCCAGATTGCTCCGCTCGTTGCGGCCCCCGACGTTGTAAGTCTGAAGCGGACGCCCCCGCTCGATGATCAGGCGCAACGCACGGGCGTGGTCATCGACATAGAGCCAGTCGCGGATGTTGGCGCCGTCGCCGTAAACCGGCAGAGCCTTGCCCTCCAGCCCGTTGAGGATGACGAGCGGGATCAGCTTTTCCGGAAAATGGTAGGGGCCGTAATTGTTGGAGCAGTTGGAGATGATGACCGGCAGGCCATAGGTGTGACCCCACGCGCTCGCCAGATGATCCGACGCCGCTTTCGAGGCCGAATAGGGCGAGCGGGGGTCATAGGCGGTCTGTTCGGTGAAGAGCCCGTCCTCGCCTAAACTGCCGTAGACCTCGTCTGTGGAGACATGCAGGAAGCGAAACGCCGCCGCCCTGTCCGGCGACAGTCCGCGCCAATAAGCCAGGGCCGTTTCCAGCAACACATGGGTTCCCACAATGTTTGTGGCGATGAAGGGGGCGGAGCCGGTGATTGAGCGATCAACATGGGACTCGGCCGCCAGGTGCATCACCCAGTCCGGCTGGTAGGTTTCCAACGCCGCCTGCATGGCGTCTCGGTCGCAGATATCGGCCTTTACGAAGCTGTAGCCCGGCGCGGCGGCGATGCTGTCCAATGATGCGAGGTTGGCCGCATAGGTCAGCTTGTCCACATTGACGACGTGGTCGCCCCGGCTGACCAGATATCGACAGAGCGCTGAGCCGATAAAGCCCGCGCCGCCCGTCACAAGAACTTTCAAACTGCGCCTCCCAAGGCGTGAAGCGGCCGATCAGGTCTGGGGCTGGCCATCTTTATCGCTCTAGGCGACGGAGAAGGGGCTGTTCAACGCCGCAAGCGGCGGCCAACCTGCGTCGCGCGGATTGAGAAAGGCGCGGTCTGCGGCGATGGGCCAAGCGATGCCTAACGCCGGATCATTCCACAAAAGGCCGCCTTCGGTCTCGGGCGCGTAAACGTCGGTGACCTTGTACAAGACCTCGCAGTCGGGGGTAAGGGTCTGAAACCCATGAGCGAAGCCCGCCGGTATCAGGAGCTGGCGGTTGTTTTCGGCGGAGAGCTCCACAGCCACATGCTGACCAAAGGTTGGCGAACCCGCGCGAATGTCTACGGAGACATCAAAGATTGCGCCCCGCGTGACGCGCACCAGTTTGTCCTGGGCGTGCGGCGGCGCTTGGAAATGTAGGCCGCGCACAGTGCCCACCGCCGCTGTCAGCGATTGGTTATCTTGTAAGAATACGCCGTGAAAGCCCGCTGCGGCCAGCCGTGGCTGACTATAGGTTTCCATGAAATATCCGCGGGCGTCGCCGAACTTTTTCGGCGTGATCAACAAAATGTCTCTTAAAGACTGCGGGACGATCTCAGTCATACGTGGTCCTTACCGACATCTTACTTTGGGCGGCCGCTTCACAAGCTCGCCGCCCCGTAATGACGCCAACTTTTGCCTTGCTTTAGCGTGTTAGGGGGCCATAACCAAGCCGGCCCGAGGCTGGGGCGTAGCGGTTTTGAGGGATTGATGAAAGGCATTGTTCTTGCCGGAGGATCGGCGACCCGCCTTTTTCCCGTGACTATGGGAATTTCAAAGCAGTTATTGCCGGTCTACGATAAGCCCATGATCTATTACCCGTTATCCGTTTTGATGATGACGGGGATTCAGGATATTTTGATCATATCTACCCCTCGAGATGTGCCACTCTTCGAGGAGTTGCTGGGCGACGGCTCGCAGTGGGGTCTCTCGCTTCAGTATGTCGTGCAGGCAGCCCCCCGTGGGTTGGCGGACGCCTTCATCGTCGGCCGCTCGTTCATTGGCGAAGATTCGGTGTGCCTGGTGCTGGGCGATAACCTCTTTTACGGTGCGCAGCTCGATCTGATGTTGCGCGCGGCGCAGGAGCGTACGGTAGGCGCCACGGTGTTCGCCCAGCGCGTCGTTGATCCTCACCGGTTTGGCGTTGTGGAGCTTACCGACGAGGGGCGCGCGCTAAATCTGGAAGAAAAGCCGGCGCATCCGCGTTCGAATTGGGCCGTGACGGGGCTTTATGTCTACGACAACAAGGTCGTCGATATGGCCGCATCGCTTAAGCCGTCGCCCCGCGGCGAGCTTGAGATCACCGACGTCAACCGTCTCTACATGGATCGGGAAGAGCTGTTCGTGCAGCGCATGGGACGCGGCTACGCCTGGCTCGATACGGGCACCCATGAGTCCCTATTGGAAGCGTCTGAATTCGTCCGGGCTGTCGAGCACAGGCAGGGGTTGAAGATCGCCTGCCTTGAGGAGATCGCCTATAACAACGGCTGGATCAGCAAGGACCAGCTGCTGGCGCGCGGCGTCACGATGCGAAACTCACCCTATGGCGAGTATCTTATGGGCCTTGCCTGACCCGCTAGCTTGCTGCCTAGAGTTAAGGTGGCATGAGTTTTGATGAGCGGGGCGAAGGCGGAAATCGTGGGGCGTCATGGCGACCTTGAGCCGGCTGGCGGTCGCCTTTGGCGCGCCAGCCATCGTTATGGCTACCGTGGCCGGCGTGGTGTGGCTGTCAACAAGCCAGCTTGATCCTGTCATGGGGCCGAGCCGGCCCGTGCTGTTTACGCCGCCCTCAGAACTCTCGCCCAACGCAGGGATCAATGGCGTCGATACGCCTTCGCCGCCCCCCAACGTCGATGTTCCGGAGCTAGCCTGGCAGGCCCAGGCGCGCAACGCCCTGATCCCCTATTCCAGAGCCTCGCTTTTGAGCCCGGCGCGGTTTTCCGCATCGGCGGATCCGGAAACGCCTGCCCAGGCGCTACAGTGCCTGACGTCGGCCATCTATTACGAGGCGGGCAGAGAGCCTGACGCCGGTAAGCGCGCCGTGGCCCAAGTCGTCATTAACCGGTGGGCGAACCGCGCGTTTCCTAAGACGATTTGCGGCGTAGTCGAGCAGGGCGCGCCGGCGCCCGGATGCCAATTCAGTTTCATGTGCGACGGATCGTTGGCTCGAAAGCCCGCGCCAGACGTCTGGAGAGACGCGGAGATGATCGCGCGCGCCGCCTTGAACGGTTATGTCGAGACGAGCGTGGGGGCCGCAACCCACTACCATGCAGACTATGTCGTTCCAGTCTGGGCTGCGACCATGCTCAAGCTGACCAAGCTTGGCCGCCACATCTTCTATCGTTGGCCGGGCGCTGCGGCCTTTGTCGTCGCTCATCCCGTCGCGCCGGTCGCCTCAGCATCGCTTGAGGCGTCGAGCGCGTCGGGCGTCTTGCTCACAGCGGCCTCGCAAGCCAATGGGTCCGCGGTCCCTCAATTGGCGCACGCGTCGGCTTCGGCGGACACGCCGCGTCGCGATGCGCCAGCCGCTACAGCGCCTGCGCCGCCAAAGTCGCAAGCGTCCACGCCGATGGCGGCCCCTCCTGTCGCGCCTGTCCTTGCACCCAAACCCAAGCCCGAAGCGCCCCGCCGACCGGTTCCGCCGCCCAGTTTGCGGGTCGGGCCGGTGTGACCTGGACGCTGGACTGTTAGCCCGCGGCGACAGGTTGAAGCGTCGCGGGCTTGGCGGTGGGCAGGGCGATCAGCCCAGAGCGCCAGCCTAAAGACAGGCCGGCCATCAGGGCGAACAGCAAGCCCGGATCGGCGGAGGGCCAGCTCACCGCCGCCGGCGCCAGGGTCATCAGCGCCGTCCAGCCCGCCGCGGCGCCGGCCCCGACGCGGGGATCTATCTGGCTGACATAGGTGCTGCGGCGTCCAAACTTGGCCACCTGCGCGCAGTAACCCAGGAGGACGATCAGTCCGGCCGGGCCGACGGAGCCGAGCACGGCGGTAAAAAGGCTCGACGATCTGAAGCTTCCAACTCCCACGCCCAGGCCATGGGTAAAGACCATGGCGTCCAGCCCCTGTTTCGCCAAAAGTCCGCGCTCGATCCCAGATTGGGACTGCGTCTTCCCGATCGTCAGGTCAGCCAGGGTCGTGGCGACCTGGTTTGCGAGATGGGGATTGAGCAGCATGAGGGTCAGCGCGATCATCAGTCCGGCGACGACGAGGCCAAGGATCAGCCCCGCATGCCGGAAGCTGATGGAGCCGCGCACGATCACCGTGCGCGCCAACAGGATCGCGCAATAGCAGACGATGACAATATAGGCCGTCGATGAGGTCGATAGCGCCAGCAGGATCACCATGATCAGGGCGGCTGGCCCAGTCTGCTTCGGCGATATGCCGCGAAGCCAAAGCTCACACATGAAGACGAAATAGGTCGAGCCCGTCGTCGCGTAGACGGACGGTTCAGAACAAAGCCCCGAGATGCGATGAAAGCCGCCGACGCCCTGATCGAGCTGCGCATAGGCGCCCGTGCGCGCAAAATCGAACGCGCCCCGAATGTGGGCGGCGTTAAAGACGAGATCCAGCACCCCCGTCAGGGCATGGAGCCAGGTGACGACCACCAACGTCATGATGATCGCCTTGGGCGAGTTTCTCCCCGTCGAAAACAGCGTCGCGCAAACTGCGCCAAAGCCAGTTCCAAGCAGATAGACCGCCTGGGTCGTATTTTGAGCCGTCACATGCAGCGGCACGAACCCTAGCCCCGACTGACCCATTGGGACCAAATTTATGAGGCCAGAAAACATGCGCGGCAGCACGCTCGCGGTCACGGCGCAATAGAGACAGTACAGAATCAGCCAGGCGTTTTTCGTCGCCGCCAGCCCCATTTCGGGTCCGCGCCAAGTCTTTGACCGGATCACCTGGAGGGCCAGAAAAGCCAAAGACAGCATGGCGGGTGGAATCGAAGCGTGGCCAAGGGCAGGCAGATCGATCGCCGACGCTGCGGGCAGCAAGGTGCAAAAGAACGAGAAGGCCAGCATCTCGATCTGGGGTCTGAAGAGCAAGTAGGCGCCGATCAGACAGATCAAAGCCCCCGTGATCGTGGGGATCATGGTTCGGCGAGTTCTTTTGTCAGGGCGGGCAGGGAGGTCGGCGCGGCCAATCGGTCCAACACCTCGGGGTGGCCGACGGCGAAACGGCGAAGGGCGTCCATGAAGTTTTGATCGAAGCGCTCGCCAGTAAATCGAGCGGCGCGGGCGATGGCGTTCTGCGGCTCGAAGGTCGGCAGCCACGCTTCAAAATCATGGACGGCTTCGACGAGGCCGTCTGCGGTCTGGCCTTCGAAAAATTGCCCTGTTCTGCCGGGTATGATCGTGTCGAGAACGCCGCCCCGGCCATAGGCTAGAACCGGCCGCCCCGACGCCATGGCCTCGACCGGCACAATGCCGAAGTCTTCCTCAGCGGTGTAGATCAGCCCCCGACACGTCGCGTAGGCCTCTTTCAAGTCGGTGAAGCTCAAATTGTCGCTAAAGCGGATATTGGACTTGGCGGACGCCTTCAGCTTGCGCTGCATCTCGCCGTCGCCGACCATATGAAGCGGCAGGCCCAGCCGATTGAAGGCCTCGACGGCGACGTCGCCGCGCTTGTAGGGCGTCATCTGGCCGACCCACAGGTACTCGTCGCCAATCCGTGTAGACGGCCTGAACGCTTCGACCGGCGCAGAGGGATGGACGATGGTCGAGTCTCGGCCATAGGCGCGTCGAATGCGGCGACGGATGAAGTCGGAATTGGCGATGAAGCCGTCCACCCGCGCGGCCGTCGCATAGTCCCAAACCCGTAAGGGCGGAAACAGGATCGACATCATCCCTCGGGCCAGAGGGCCTGCCGATTTACAGTAATCCGCCTGAGCGCCCCACAGATAGCGCATCGGCGAATGACAGTAGCAGACATGCAGCGCCGTGGGAGACGCCAGCACCCCCTTGGCTGGGCCGGCTTCGAACGAGATCACGAGGTCGTATCCGCTCAGGTCGAGGGCTTCCAGGGCCATGGGCATCAGGGGCAGGTATTGTTTGTAGAGGCGGCGGGCGAACGGAAGGTCGTTTATGAAGGTCGTGTGGACGGATCGTTCACGGATGATGTCGGAGACCGCATCGGGGTTATAGACATGGGTGAAGAGATCGGCCTCGGGAAACTGGCGCAACACGCGCTCAAGAACCCGCTCGCCGCCCCGCATGGCGACTAACCAATAGTGAATAATCGCAACGCGAAGAGGTTTTGACATTCCACCTACCGAAGCCAAATCCTTGGTTCTTAAGCCCGGGTGGGCGCTTGGATTGCTCTAACGTGGCCGCCCCTAAGTTGGCTTGGCCGCCGCCTTCACATACTTTCAACATAGGCAAGATGAACGGCGCCTGACGCGACCGTTTAGGACATGTGATACGCGCGAGATTCTCGATAATAGTAAGCGCTGTCGCCATAACCATGGGCGGCTTGTTTCCGCACATCGACGCGCGTCAGCGAAATTCCAGCCAGCGGCGCCCCGGCGGCCCGGAGCAGGCGGATGGCCGATTTCACAGCGTCTTCCGGCGTCTTGCGCCAGCTACACAGCAAAATGACGGCGTCGCACTTGGCCGCCAGCGTGCGGGCGTCGGCGAGCGCCAGGAGGGGCGCTGTATCCAAGATGATGAAGTCGTAGCGGCTGCGAAGTTGATCGAGCAGGCCGTCCATGGCGACGCTTCCGAAGATGTCGGTCGCCGTCAGCTTGCCATGCGAGAGCGGCAGATAGTGAACGCCCGTCAGCTCATCGACGACCACGGCGTCTTCCAAGGCGATGTCGCCGTGAACGACCTCCACCAGGCCCGCCGCCGGCCCCTGATCCACGAACCGCTGCAATGAGCGCCGACGCAGATCGCAATCCACCACGATGGTGCGCGCGCCTTGCAAGCTCGAGGTTTCGCCGAGGCACACAGACGTTGTGGTCTTACCCTCGCCCGTGAGCGGCGAGGTGACCGCCAGAATGGTCCCATGCCCGGCGTGCGCCGTGCGCGGGGCGCTACTTTGAACGATGGAGACCTTCAGGTTTCGGAACGACTCCGCGAAGACCGAAAAGGGGTTGGCAACGATATACTCCACCGGAGGCTGGCGCGCCCCCTTCGCGACCGACGCTAACAGCGGGATGGAGCCGATACACGGCGCGTGGACCCGACGTTCGATCTCCAGCCCGTTGCCGAAGCTCTTATCCAAGAGCTCGGCGATGACGCCGGCGATGAAACCAAAAATGGCGGCGACGATCAGGGCCAGCGCAGCGTCCAGCAACAGACGCGGCGAGGACGGCTTATTTGGAGCCTGGGCGTGAGACAGGATGCGCGCGTCGGACTGTTCAGTGCCTGCGCTCGTCATGATTTCCTTAAAGCGGGCCAGATAGTTGTCATACAGCGTCTGGGACGCCGCCGCCTTCTGCTGCAACTGGACCAGCCCGGCTATGGATTTGGTGTCGGTCGCCAAGGTGCCGCGGCTCTGGTTCAGCGTCCCTTCGAGGGACGCTAGGCGCCGGGCCGATACCTGGGCCGTGGCCTGCATATTGGAGATCACCCGCTTGATTTCGGCGTTGATCTGAACATCGAGATCCTGAAGCTGCTGCTGGGCTTTCAGAACTTCGGGGTAGCGCGGCCCATAACGGCTGTTCAGCTCGGCCAATTGTCCGCTGACCTGGGCGCGTTGCGACCGCAGCGTCTCCACGACGGGCGACCCTAAAACCGCGCCCACGTCGTCGCCGCTCGAGCCCTTGCTCACCTGGGCGCGCGCCGTATCCAGTCTAGCTTGATCGGACGCCGCTTCGGCCCGGGCGGCGGCGACCTGTTGGTTCAGGTTCGAAATCTCTTGTTGGGTCAGCGTCGCCCCTTCGGCGCCCAAGAGATTATGGGAAATCTTGTATTGTTGGACAGCTGCCGCATCCGCAGCCGCCTGATCGCTGAGTTCGCGCACCCGTGAGTCCAGATAGCCGCTGGCTTGGCGGTTCGCATCGCTCTTGGTTTGCAGGCTTTGCTGGATGTAGGCGTTGGCGAAGGCGTTGGTGATCAGAGCCGCCTTCTCCGCCGACGGATCGGTGTAGCTGATATTGATCACATAGGTGTAGCCAAGCCGCTGGGCCTCCAGATGGGCCATCACATCGGCCACCGTCAGCAGCCGCTTTTCCTCCGGCGTCAGGACGGGCGGCGCGGGCGCGGCGCCGAACAGACCCATCACGCCCCGCACGATGTCGTTGCGCAGGCCAGAGTTTCCCGTCCCCAACAGCGGGTCTTTTTCCAGATGCAGCAGATCGACGACCTGTTCGGCCATGCTCCGCGACTGGATCAACGCCACCTGGGTGGCGACGGCCTCTGTCGACAGGGACTGATCCGCGCTGACGTTGGGCGACACATTGGTCTGGAACAGTTGCAGCTGGCGCGGGTCCATCATGACGCCGGCTGAGGCGGTGTAGGTGGGCGTCTGGTGAAGGACTAGCGCGGCGCTCAGCACGAGCGTCAGGACGAATACGATCAGGAACACCGCATAGCGGCGGCGCGCGACTTCGACAGCCGCCGCGAAGTCCAGCGTATCTGGCTCTGGCGCCAAGGCAGCCATCCCCGACGAGGTCGTCAGAGCGTTGGGCTGGGGTGTATAGGGCGCAAGAGGGGGCATGATCGTCCGGTCCTTATGCGTCAGCGCTGCACAGTCAGCGCAATCGATAGTCGATTATCGTTAAAATTATATCCGCCGAATGTGCCGTTAGACAGTTGTTCTATGTATGAGTAAGAGGCTGTTAAGCCTAACATGCTATTAATCAGATATGTGGCGCTCAGTCCGCTCGCATATCTTGAGTCTATTCTGGTAGTTCCGGGATATATATAGTGATAGTAGCCAAAATATGGCGAGATGATGAGGTTTCTCAGCAGTTCATAATCGCCCTTGACCGATACTGAATCGACATCAGACGCGGCGCTGCCGGGAATGCCTGCGGCTTGAATGCTATGATTGCCTGAAAGCTTCAGCGTTATAAGCGGAGTTATATTATACGTGGTGTCGACATTGAAGGCTATGCCGGTCACATCGGAAATTTGCGCAGAGCTATAGTGCTGATCCAGGTAGCCGACGCCAGCGTCATATCGAATAAGGTGCGTCAGCTGGCCGTTCACGCCCGTCAGCACTTCGTAGCCGGTGGAATTGTAGCTCCCCAAGGCCGCTAGAGGCTCATGGATGAAATTGCTCTGATTGGGCTGGAACTGGGTGAAAATGGCGAGGTTCGGATTGATCGCCCAGCTTAGGCGGATGGTCTGCGATGTGGCGACCTCATCGCGTGACGCTTCGTTGTAATATTCATTGCCGCCAACGACGAAGACTGCGTCGCCGCCGATGTCGTAGGTTCCAGGCGCAAGCTGGACGTTGTAGAAACTGTAGTAGCTCGCCGCCGCCGACACATCCAAGCGGAAGCGCCCGAACTCGCGGTAGGCCGCTGCGCCGCCGTTGAGGAGATCGTAGCGCACCGGCTCGACGATGCCCTCAATCGAGTCCGGATCGCTCCGCGGCTCGGTCAGTTGGGCTGCGCCGAGGTTGAACGAGAGCTTCGAGCGGCTATCGACATCGATCCCGGCGTTGGCGCTCAGGGAGTATTCGTTGCTGCTTTCCCCTGGCTGCTCGAGATATTGGTCACGCTCGTACTGCAGGTGAACGCCGAGCGAATTGCGGCTCCAATTCGAGGAAATGTCGAGGCTTGGGGTCAAGGCGACGATGTCGCCGCCCGTCTTCTTGGGTAGGGCGTAAACGTTGTCGTCATAGATGTCGGTCACCGAGGCCCGTGGATAGACGGTAAAGGCGCCGACATGTTCGCCCGACGCGTCGTACTCGGGATGCGCCCGCGAGGCGACGTCGGTGACGGAGGACCTATCGTAATAGGATTGAGCGCGCGCGGCGGAGCCGATCAGGCCGGTGGCGACGATCAGTGTCGCTAGCGCCGGGGCCTCGGCGAAGCGACATCTACCAAGTCTGTGGCCTTTACCGTGTTTGATCGCCATCATCGCTATCCCGCCGTCGTTCAAGGTACGAAGACGCTTCATCAAAAGATGCAAACGCCACCGATGGTAGATATTCTACACTCTCCGCCATAGCGCACGAACCTTAGCAACGGCAGATTGAGAATCGAGGTCAGTATAGGGTGTTAACCGTTAGAGGGGGAGTTGGGCTGAGAGAGGGCCCACATGGCTGCGTCCTTGACGATGGGCGAAGCGTCGTCTAGGCGCGCCCGGGCGACGTCAGCCAGCTTCGGATCGCCTGAGTTTCCAATGGCGTACACCACGTTGCGAACGAAGCGATCACGCCCGATGCGCTTAATCGGCGATTTGGAGAACAGGCTGCGGAAGGCGGCGTCGTCAAGGGCCGCCAAATCAGACAGGGCCGGGGCGCGCAGCGTTTCACGCGCGTGAAAGGCGGCCTCATTCGCGACGGCGGCGAACTTGTTCCAGGGGCAGACCGCCAGACAGTCGTCGCAGCCGTAAATGCGGTTGCCCAGGCTCCGCCGGAATTCGACCGGGATTGGACCGGCATGCTCGATGGTCAGGTAGGAGATACAGCGCCGGGCGTCGAGCTGGTAGGGCGCGGGGAAAGCCCCTGTGGGGCAGATGTCCAGACAGGCGCGGCAAGACCCGCAATGGTCCCCTTCCGGCGCGTCGGCCGGCAGTTCCAGCGTCGTCAGCACCGCACCCAGGAACAGCCAGGCGCCATGCTCACGCGACACCAGATTCGTGTGCTTGCCCTGCCAACCCAACCCGGCGAGTTGGGCCAGGGGCTTTTCCATCAAAGGCGCCGTATCGACGAAGACCTTCAACTCACAGCCGTAGGTCTGCGCCATCCACCGGCCCAGCGCCTTCAACCGCGCCTTGATCACGTCGTGATAGTCCTGCCCCTTGGCGTAGACGCTGACAGCGCCGAGGCTTTTGCGCGCCAAGGCCGCCAGGGGATCTTCGTCCGGGCCGTAGTTCAGGCCGAGCATGATGGCGGCGCGGGCGTCTGGCCACATGGCGCGGGGGTGAATGCGGCGGGGTAGGGTGGTCTCCATCCAGCCCATGTCGCCATGGCGCCCCTGCGCCACGAACTGCTCCAACCGCCCCGCGGCCTCCCAGCTCATGTCGAGATCGGCGACGCCAAAGGCCTCGAACCCCAGCTGCTGTGCTTTGGTCTTGATCGCGGCCTTGAGATTTGGGGGTGTGGGCGCGTTCAAAGGCTGCGTCGAGAAATAGCTGACCCGGCTAACTTATAGCCGCTCATCGGCGAAAGGAAGCGAGCTGGGTTGATCGGCGGCGGGCCTGGCGCACAACGCTCACCAACTCGCAGCCGCAATGGTCTCTCTTGACGGGCGCGTTCACATGCCGCGCCGGAAGATCAATCCACACTGCAGCGTGCTGGAGCGAGCGCATCAGCGGAGGGTCTGGTCTGGGTGTGGGAAGCTTAACCCTCCGCACGCCCCCTCCGTCACGCCGCTTCGCGGCGCGCCACCTCCCCCGGCGGCTCGCGCCGCAGGGGAGGAAAGTCAACGTCAATATTGGCTGGTATTAGTTCGCCACCGGCTTTTGGCCGACCCCCTTGAATGAAACTCAAGCCCCTTCTCTCCGCTCATCCCCGCGAAAGCGGGGACCCAGCTTTTGGATTCGCCCGCTCTTCAGGACGCGGGGATGAGCGGAGAGAAAAATGCTTTCAAATCAATGCTGAAAAGTCTAGTTTTTTGCTAGTCCAACTGCCCGGCGATCATCGCAGGAACGTCCCGCTCAAGATTTGAGGCGAACTCCAACCCCGCCGCCGTTTTCCTCGATAAAAATAACTCCAACGTCCGCGAACGCCTTCCGGATTGCCGCTTCCGTGCCAGTGTTCGCCGAAATTGGGCCGTGCATCCTTTCGAGCCGCTTCACGGTCTCAAGCGAGATTCCTGCTGATTCCGCCAACTGAGTCTGGTCGAGGCGCGCCAATGCGCGCGCTGCTCTGATCTGCTCACCTGTCAGCATGAACCCTCAAGTTTAATAAATTGCACCTGAGGTGTTGACGCCACCTGAGGAGAGGTAAATAACACTCCAAGTGTAGCTGGATTCGCGCACCAAGAGGCGTAGCCATGTCAGGATCGAACCGTCGCGCCGTGATCGGCGTCATTGGCGCCTCGCCGATTCTATTTTCGCTTGACCCCATCGGCGCGCACGATTCTGTGGCCCTCGCGGAGTAATGGCTTGCCTTCAACAAGGACGTGAAGCGGCTCACCTATCAATGGCAGGAACCTGCCGCTCAAGATTTGAGGCGAACTCCAACCCCGCCGCCTGCATCCGGCGCAATGAAGATCACGCCGCCGAGCTCCAGAGTGGTCTGGAGCTTGTCCAGCGTCGCGATCAGCATGCCGCTTCGCCCGGCCTCAAAGCGGGAAATGGTGGTTGGCGACACGTTCGCTGCAAGGGCCAGTTCACGGACGCCCAGGCCAAGCGCTGTCCTAGCAAGCTTGAGTTGAAGGGGAGTTATCGCCGCCACTCGTCAAAATCCCCCTTGACGGAAAGACAACATCGTGACATTCCTCTGTAACAACGTGACATGCGACCTCTTTGGACATGGGCGAGTCAGCACATCCTGAGAGTCTACAGCCTCGTATCCGAATTCGCACGCATGGAGGCGTAGCCATGTCGGGACCGAACCGTCGCGCCGTGATCGGCGTCATTGGCGCCTCGCCGATTCTACCTTCGCTTGGACCCATCGGCGCGCACGATTCTATGGCTCTCGCGGAGGCATGGCTTGCCTTCAACAAGGACGTGAAGCGGCTCACCTATCGATGGCAGGAACTTGAAACGAAGATGATGGGCGATCCGGCGTGGGCGTCCCTTTCGCGTGAAGATCGCCGCCTCGTCCCGCCGCAGGTTCAAATGGCCGAAATCGATGACTTAAGAGACGGGGTGCAGGACCGCCAACACGCGTATCTGGAACAATTGGTTTTAGCGCCTGCAAAAGATGTCTCGGGCGCCGTGGGCAAGCTCTCAGTGGTGATGGGCGTGATGTATCCGGACGACTACCCGCATTGCTACGACCTGATCATGGACGCGGCGAAGACCCTTGCGGCTCTAACCTGCCCGCATTGCAACAGGGCGCTGGCTCGAAACGAAGCGGCCGCGATGGTTGATGAGGCGGCGGCGACCTGGAAAATCCCGAGCCGCCCTAAAGATCGACCTGGCGCGCGAACGCCCGGCGGCCGTCATGGCTATCGACCTGCAGGCGGATGATCTGGCCAGGCGCCGCGGCGGTCGCGTCGAAGGTCGCCTCGGTGAAGTCCTCCGCCCGCGCCAGACCCGGCGTTTCGACCAGGGCGCTTAGCGTGCGCCCAACTTGGCGATCAAGGTGACGGCCTAAGCCCGCCGCGCCGGCGGCGCGCAGCCGCTCCGCGCGGTCCTTCACGACCCCGCGCGGCAGGGGCGGCATCAGGGCGGCCGGCGTGCCGGGGCGGGGGCTGAAGGGGAAGACGTGGAGATAGGCGAGGTCCGCCTCCTCGACCAGCTTCAAGGTGTTGTCGAAAGCGGCCTCGGTCTCGGTCGGGAAGCCGGCGATCAGGTCTGCGCCAAAGGCCGTTTCGGGCCGCACCCGGCGGATGCTGTCGATCAGGTGGAGCGCCTGATCGCGACTATGGCGCCGCTTCATCCGCTTCAGGATCAGGTCGTCGCCGGCCTGAAGCGACAGGTGCAGGTGGGGCATCAGGCGCGGCTGTTCGGCGAAACACTGCAGCAGGTCCGGGTCGATCTCGGCGGCGTCGATGGAGGAGAGGCGCAGGCGCGGCAGCTCCGGCGCCAGCTTCAGGATTCGCGCCACCAATTGGCCGAGCGTCGGGCGCCCCGGCAGGTCCGCGCCCCAGGAGGTGACATCGACGCCCGTCAGCACCACCTCGCCGTAGCCCTGCGCCGCCAGCCGGCGAACCTGGGCCACCACATCGCCTGCGGGCGCCGACCGACTGTCGCCACGGCCCAGCGGAATGACACAGAAGGTGCAGCGATGATCGCAGCCGTTCTGCACCTCCACAAACGCCCGCGCGCGGTCCGCCAGCCCATCGACCAGGTGGGGCGCCATCTCGCGCACCTGGGTGATGTCGCCGACGCGAACGCGGGTCGCTAACCCTTCGGCGCCATAGGCGCCCGGCGCCGACTTCCGGTCGTTGCCCAGCACAGCATCGACCTCGCTCATGGCGGCGAAGGTGTCTGGCTCGATCTGGGCGGCGCAGCCGGTGACGATCAGTTTGGCGTTCGGTCGCGCGCGGCGCGCCTTGCGGATGGCCTGGCGGGCTTGGCGCACGGCCTCAGCCGTCACGGCGCAGGTGTTGAAGATCACCGCATCGCTGAGGCCGTCCGCTGCGGCGCGCGCCTTGGCCTGTTCGCTTTCATAGGCGTTCAGCCGGCAGCCGAAGGTGACGACCTCCACCCCCTGCGGCGCGGCCTCGTCCAAAGCAGCTGATCGTGCGGCGAAAATTGTCATTCGTCCGCCGCCATATGGGCCGCGAACGCGTCCTTGTAATCAGGGTGCCAGCGGGACAGAGCCGGCCGGCCCAGAATGGCGTCGTCGGCCGCCCAACGCATGCGCTTGCGGTCCATCTCCGGCGTCACGTCGTTGTCGGGGCAGAGGATGTAGAACTTACCCGCCTCAATGCCCTTCAGCAGCTCATCGATCACCTGATCGGCCGTCCAGGCGCCGGCGGGCCGTTCGGGGCGTTCGGTGATGCCGGTATAGGTGAAGCCCGGGACCAGCAGGTGGGCGCTGACCTGACAGCCGTCGAGGTTGCGCAGCTCGTGCTGCAGTCCTTCCGTCGCCACCTTCACGCCCGCCTTGGAGACGTTATAGGCCGTGTCGCCGGGCGGGGTGGTGATCCCTTGCTTGGAGCCCGTATTGATGATCAGGCTTGGCCGCGACCCCGCCGTCATGGCCGGCGCAAACACGTTGATCCCGTGGATCACGCCCCAGAGGTTGATGTTCACCACGCGCCGCCAGGCGTCGATGTCGCCAAAGGCCCCGCCGCCGCGGCCAACGCCCGCATTGTTCATCAGCACATCGACCGCGCCGAAGCGGGCATAGGCCGCCGTTTTCAGCGCCTGGACCGCGCCATAGTCAGACACATCGGTCGCCACCGCGATGGCCTGGCCGCCAGACGTCTCGGCTATGACCTCCGCCAGCGCCCGGTCCAGCGCCGGTCCGACCAGATCCGCCAGTACGACGTTCATACCGAAGCTGGCGAAGCGCTTGGCGGCGGCCAAGCCTATGCCGCTGGCGGCGCCGGTGATCACGGCGGTGCGTCCGGGAGCGAGGGCGGGATGGTGGGGCATGGTCAGGGACTCACAGACAGAGAACGGGTTTCAGGTTAGGGGCCTCCCCCTTTCGCTTCCCCCGGACTTGTTCCGGGGGCCCATGGCGCGAGGTTTGACACCCATACGGCGGTTGCAATGTCGCGCTATGGATGCCCGGAACAAGTCCGGGCAAGACGGAAGAAAGAGGCCATACTTAAAACCCTAAAGCGTCCCCGTGAACTCGATCGCCACCGGCCCGGTCATCAGCACGTGGTCGTCGTCGCGCCAGTCGATCACGAGCTCGCCGCCGTTTAGGACCATTGTCGCGTGGCGACCGATCTTGCCCCGCCGGCTGGCGGCGACCATGGCGGCGCAGGCGCCGGTGCCGCAGGCCTTGGTCTCGCCCGCGCCGCGCTCCCACACGCGAAGCCGGATGCGGTCGTAGGCCTGTACCTCTGCAAAGCCCACATTGGCGGCTTCGGGAAAGAGGGGGTGGTGCTCGATGATCGGCCCCATGGTCAGGACCGGGGCCGCCTCCGCGTCGTCCACGAAGAACACCACATGGGGGTTGCCCATGTTCACGCAGCCCGGCGTATGCAGCAGAGGCGCGTCGATGGGGCCGATCTGAAGCTCGATTCCCCGCGTATCCATCTCTTCGGCCAAGGGAATGTCGCGCCAGTCCAGCTTTGGCGCGCCCATATCGACCGCCACCGCATGATCGCCAGCACGGGCGGCGCTTAAGAGGCCGGCGCGGGTTTCGAACTGTGTCTCTATCCGCCCCGTCGCCTCCATCAACAGCCAGCCAACGCAGCGCGAAGCGTTGCCGCAGGCTGAAACTTCCGACCCATCGGCGTTCCAGATGCGCATGAAGGCCTCGGCGTTCCGCGACGGCTCAATGGCGATCAGCTGGTCGCAGCCCACGCCCGTCGCCCGGTCGGCGATAGCGCGCACCTGGTCGGGCGTCGGTGCAAAGACGCCATCGCGCGCCTCGACCACGACAAAGTCGTTGCCGAGCCCGTTCATTTTCAAGAACGGCAGCTTGGGAAGGCGGCGGGCGGATAGGGGCGCGGACATGTCAGGGCTATATAGGTCAAGTCGAGGGAAAACTCACCTCCTGGCTGTAGCCCACCTGGCCGTAGCACACTTGGCTGGAGCACACTTGGCTGGAGCAGCGCTTGCAAGGCGTCGGCGCCGCCGTATGGTGGCGGGCCTTCAAAACCTTACGGTGGTTCATGCGCTGTCGCGTCTTCGCTTCCCTGCTCGCCGTCATGATCGGGAGCGCGGGGCTTATACCCCTGGCCCCAGCCGCTCACGCCGCGCCCGCCGCGGCGGTCCAAGCCGGCGCCGATCCCTACATTTGGCTAGAGGATGTCAACGGCCCCCGCTCCCTGGCTTGGGTCGAGGCGGAGAATAAGCGCTCCCTGGCCGTTCTGGAGGGCGATCCCCGCTATGCGACGCTGCACGCCGAAGCGCTCGCCCTGGCGCAAGCCAAGGACCGCATCCCCTATCCCGACTTCCTGAACGGCGACGTCTACAATTTCTGGCAGGACGCCGATCATGTTCGCGGCCTGTGGCGGCGCACCACGTCGGAGGACTACGCCAACCCCACCCCCGACTGGACGACGGTGCTGGATCTGGATCATCTCGCCAAGGATGAGCACGCCAACTGGGTCCATCAGGGCCAGACCTGCGCCCTGCCCCAGGAGCGGCTCTGCCTGATCGCCCTATCCGATGGCGGCGAGGACGCCAGCACACTGCGCGAGTTCGATCTGGAGACCGACCGCTTTGTCGATGGCGGGTTTGTGCTGCCTCGCAGCAAGCAGAGCGCCGATTGGCTGGACGCCGATACGCTTCTGGTCGCCCGCGACTGGGGTCCGGGCAGCCTGACCACGTCCGGCTATCCCTTTGTGGTCAAGGCGCTGCACCGCGGCCAGACCCTCAGTCAGGCCCAGACGCTGTTCCATGGCGACCCCACCGATGTGCGGGTCGATCCCCAAGTGCTGGTCGATGCTCAAGGCCATCGCGCCGCCCTTATCCTGCGCGGCGTCAGCTTCTTTGAGACCGAGACCTATCTCCTGGGCGACCACGGCGCGGATCTCTTGGCCCTGCCCAAGAAATCGAGCGTGGACGACCTGGTGGACGGGCGCCTGATCGTCACCTTGAAGCAGGACTGGACGCCGACGCCGGGCGGCAAGACCTTTGTGCAAGGCGCGTTGGTCGCGATTGATCTCGCGGCGGCGCGGGCGGAGCCGGATCGGCTGTACCCGACCCTGGTCTGGGCGCCCGGTCCGCGCGAGGCCTTGCAAGACGTGTCGGCCGTCAAGGATCGCCTGATCGTGACGACGCTCGATAATGTGCGCGGCCGGGCCTATGTGCTCACGCCGACGCCCGAGGGCGGCTGGACCCAGACGAAGATTGATCTGCCGGACAACTCCGCTATTGGCCTGGTTTCGACCAGCCGCCAGGACGACCGCAGCTATCTCAGCGTTAGCAGCTTCCTGACGCCGACCAGCCTTTGGCTTGACGACGCCTGGCGCGGGTCGCTCACCCAGGTGAAGAGCCTGCCGCCGAAGTTCGACGCCTCCAACCTCGTCACCGAACAGTTCGAGGCCACGTCCAAGGACGGAACCAAGATTCCTTACTTCGTCGTGCATAAGAAGGACATCAAGTACGACGGCTCCAACCCGACGCTGCTGTACGCCTACGGCGGCTTCGAAATCTCCATGACGCCCAACTATTCCGCCAACCTCGGCAAGCTGTGGCTGGAGCGGGGCGGGGTCTATGTGCTGGCCAACATCCGGGGCGGCGGCGAGTTCGGGCCGGCTTGGCACGAGGCCGGGCTGAACGTCCATCGCCAGCGCATCTATGACGACTTCGCCGCGGTCGCAGAAGACCTGATCGCCCGCAAGATCACCTCGCCGCGACGCCTTGGCATTCGCGGCGGCTCGAATGGCGGCCTGTTGATGGGGGTTGAGTTCGAGCAGCACCCCGATCTGTGGAATGCGGTCATCATCGATGTGCCGTTGTTGGACATGCTGCGCTTCGAACAGATCGCGGCCGGCGCGTCTTGGGTCGGCGAGTACGGCAGCGTCAGCGATCCGGCCCAGCGCATCTTCCTGGCCTCGATCTCGCCCTACAACAATCTGAAAGCCGGCGTGGCCTATCCTGAACCCTTCATCTTCACGACCACCAAGGACGACCGTGTCGGTCCGGTCCACGCCCGCAAGTTCGCCGCCAAGATGGAGGCCATGGGCCTGCCCTTCCTCTACTACGAAAACACCGAGGGCGGTCATTCGGCGGGCGCCAACCTGCAGGAAGCGGCGCGGGAGCAGGCGCTGGAGATGACGTATCTGACGCGGAAGTTGATGGATTGAGGGTGGAGGGGGGCGTCTCGCGCGCACAGCGGGGCCGGCCTTTCAGCCCATGGAACGCCATTCCCCGCCCCATCGTTAAGCTGCCATGTGAGCCGAAGAATGGCCCCACGGAGCTGAGACCCATGACAACTTTCGATCCTGCCGTGCTCGAGACCCGGTTGGTCACCGCAGACGGCCTGACCGGCATGCCGCTCTATGATCGGGCAGGCGACAAGCTGGGCGTGATCAAGGACGTCTATATCGACAAGGTGACCGGACAGGTCGCGTTTGTGGTGGGGGCGACGGGAGGCTTTTTGGGCGTGGGCGAGAAGTTTCACCCTCTACCCTGGCGCACCCTATCCTATCGCACCTCGCCGGAGGGCTATGTCGGGGCTTTCAGCCGGCGGGAGCTCGAAGAGGCGCCGGCCTATGACAGGGACCAACTCGCCAGCGCCCATTATGGCTGGGGCGACCAGGTGATGCGCTATTTTGGAGCCCTGGCCCAACAGGCGTGACGGCGCCCAACCTGTTGCGCCTCAACCGGGCGTTCGGCACGCTCTGCTACACGCTCTCGCCCAAGGGAGCGGCGAAGCTCTTTCCGCCCCTGACCCTAACGCTGAACGAGACGGCTCTCAGCACCGTTGAGTAGCGGCGTTTGCAGCGCTTCGGCCAGGAGGCGCGCCTCGACCTCGCGGCTGGAGCCCGCGCGCCACGCCACCACGATCTCGCGTCGGGGCGCACGGTCGGCCAGGGGCCGGACCGTGATCTGCGCCTGCTCCGCCAGACCCGCCGCCACCGCCATGGCTGGCAGCAGCGAGACGCCCAGCCCAGAGCCCACCATCTGTACGAGGGTATGCAGCGAGGTCGCTGCAAACGCCCCGCCATCACCTGCGCCGCTCTTAGGGTTTTCCAGGCTGCATGCCGCGAGCGCATGGTCGCGCAGGCAATGGCCGTCTTCCAAGAGGATCAGGTCGTCGGCCTCGAGCGCTTCGGGGCGCACGGTCGAGAGCATGAATAAGGGATGGTTGAGCGGGGCGGCGGCCAGGAGTTCGTCATCGCCGACCCGGGCGGTGGCGAGGCCTGAGGTGTCGTGGGGCAGGGCGATCAGGGCCGCATCCAGCGCCCCCGCCTTCAGCCCCGCCGCCAGCTTGTGGGTCAGGTCCTCGCGCAGGAACAGCCTGAGCTTGGGGAAACGGTCGCGCAGGATGGGCAGGGCCTTAGGGAGCAGGAAAGGCGCGATGGTTGGGATGACACCCAGCCTGAACCGGCCCGATAAGGGCTGCCCGGCGCTTTTGGCGGCCTGCACCAGGTCTTCTGTCCGGGCCAGCACGTCCTCGGCGCGTCGCACCGCCTCCTCGCCCACCGCCGTCAGGATGACGCCGGAGCGGGCGCGATCCACGACCGGCGAGCCCAAGGTCCGCTCCAGTTCCTGGATGCCGGCGGACAGAGTCGGCTGTGTGACATGGCCCGCCTCGGCCGCCTTGCTGAACGATCCGTGTTCGGCCAGAAGCTTGAGATACTGGAGTTGTCGCAGCGTTGGGAGCATGGCGCCTATATAGGTCATTCCTATGCCCGACCCAAAAACAATCGATTGGATTTTCTAAAAAGAGCCCTTTATCGCCCGAGCCGCGGCGGTTCCGCTGCAGGAAATTCCTCCCCAAATTTTCCTAGGAGATTCACATGCTCGGTGTTGGCGAAAAGCTCCCCGACTTCAAGGTCACCGGCGTGAAGCCCGGCTTCAACGCCCACGAAGAGAATGGCGTGTCTGCGTTCGAGGCGATCACGCAAGATTCCTTCGCCGGAAAGTGGAAGGTCATCTTCTTCTATCCGAAGGACTTCACCTTCGTCTGCCCCACCGAGATCGCTGAATTCGCGCGTCTGGGCCAAGAGTTCGCGGATCGTGACGCCATCGTGCTGGGCGGCTCGACCGACAACGAGTTCTCCAAGCTGGCCTGGCGCCGCGACCACGCCGATCTGAACCGCCTGCCGATCTGGAACTTCGCCGATCCGGGCGGGAAGTTCTCCCGTCAGCTCGGCATCCTGAACGAAGAGGAAGGCGTTGCGCTACGCGCCACCTTCGTGGTCGATCCCGACAACACGATCCAGCACGTCTATGTCACCAACCTGAACGTGGGCCGCAACCCCGCCGACACCCTGCGGGTGCTCGACGCGCTGCAGACCGACGAACTGTGCCCCTGCAACCGCCAAGTCGGCGGCGACGTGCTGAAGGTGGCCTAAGCTCTTTCCTATTTGACCGCCGGGATACCGGGGCGCGGGTTTTGGCTCGCGTCCCGGAGACTGCGCTCGCACCTACAACATTCCAAAGTTACAGGAACACGCCATGTCGATCGACACGCTTCGTCAGGCGATGCCCGCCTATGCGAAGGACATCAGCCTCAATCTCTCGTCGCTGATGAACGAGACGATCCTGACCGATCAGCAAAAGTGGGGCTGTTTCATCGCCTCCGCCTATGCGGTCGGCGCGGGCGCCGTGATCCGCGCGCTCGAAGACGGCTGCCCCCTCACGCCCGAGGCCCTGACCGCCGCCAAGGCCGCCGCCGCCATCATGGGCATGAACAACATCTACTACCGGGCGCTGCACCTGATGCACAACCGGGAATACAGCACGCTCCCCGCCAAGCTACGCATGAACGTCATCGCCAATCCGGGCGTGGACAAGAACGATTTCGAGCTCTGGTGCACGGCGGTCTCGGCCATCAACGGCTGCGGCATGTGCCTGGACAGCCACGAGGAAGAGCTGCGCAAGCGGGCGGTGTCGTCCCAGGTGATCCAGACGGCGCTGCGGATCGCGGCGGTGGTGAATGCGGCGTCGCGGATTGTGGTGGCGGAAGAGGCGGCTGCGGCGGGGTGAGGGGCGCGGTCTTCTTTTTTCCGTCTTGCCCGGACTTGTTCCGGGCACCCATGGCGCGACGTTTCAACCGCCGAATGGCTGTCAAATATCAAGCATTTGAATTGGTGAGCGGCTGGACCACTGAACACGCGCGAGGTCCGCAAGCCATTCAATTGTTGACACGTCGCGCCATGGGTGCCCGGAACAAGTCCGGGCAAGACGGAAGGAGGAAGTCCGACCCCGATAACCGGACACGCTAGTACACGGAATAGCCCATGAGACACTTTTATTTGCCGCGAAGCCTAGCGTGTTAATCACGCGACACTGGCCGTCGTCCGTTCCTTACGCAGAAGTATAAAGGTGGCGATTACCAGACCTGGGCACCCGATGAACAGGAACAAGGCCTCCAAGCCACCGCTGTCCGCCCCACCGCCTCGCCGCACTGAATATAACCGCTGAACACGTCGCCACACCGGTCTATAAGCTCGGGGTGATCAAGACCTAGGGGGGCCAATGTCCGTGATGGGCGAGGAAGAGTATCGGCGGCAAACTTTCACCAAGGCTGAGCGTCAGGCGACGCTGGCGGGCGTGATGATCGTGTTTTTGCTGAGCGCGATGGATCAGACCATCGTCTCCACGGCCATGCCGCGTATCGTCTCCCAGCTCCAGGGGCTGAATCTCTACGCCTGGGTCACCACCGCCTATCTGCTCGCCTCCACCGTGATGGTGCCGATCTACGGCAAGCTGGGCGACCTTTATGGGCGCAAGGCGATTCTGGTGACCGGTGTGTCGATCTTCACCTTCGGGTCTGTGCTGTGCGGCATGGCGGGCGAGTTTGGGGCTTTTCCTCTGCTCGGCGGCGGTATGGTGCAGCTGATCGTGTTCCGGGGCCTGCAAGGGGTGGGCGGCGGCGCGCTGTTCACGGGCGCCTTCGCGGTGATCGCCGACCTCTATCCGCCGCGGGAGCGGGGCAAGCTGGGCGGCCTGTTCGGCGCCACTTTTGGCCTGTCGAGCGTGCTTGGCCCGGTGATCGGCGGCTTCTTCACCGACCTTGGGCCCGTCCATCTCCTAGGGCTGACCATCGCTGGCTGGCGCTGGGTGTTCTACGTCAACCTGCCGCTCAGCCTGATCGCCCTGTTTGTGCTGATCTATAAGATGCCGGTCTTGATCCACCGGGTGCCTGGCCGGGTCGATTTTATTGGCGCGATCCTGATTGTCGCCACCTTCGTGCCCCTGCTGCTCGCGTTGAGCTGGGGTGGGCGGGAATATGCCTGGACCTCGCCCTTGATCTTGGGCCTGTTCGCCGGATCGGCCTTGGGGCTGGCCGCGTTCTTGATCGCGGAAACGCTGGTCGAGAACCCGATCCTGTCGCTGGCGCTATTCAAGAACAAGGTGTTCGCCACCACCAATGCGGCGGGCTTTGTCACCAACATGGCCTTCATGGGCCTTGTCACCTTCCTTCCGCTCTACATGCAGCTCGGCCAGGGCGTGCCGGCGACGGTGAGCGGCTTGACGCTTTTGCCTCTGATGATGGGCCTGATCGCCTCGGCGGCGCTATCTGGTTTTCTAGTGACAAAGACCGGACGCTATAAGCCCTTCCTGCTCGGCGGCGTGGCGATGATGGTGCTGGGGGCGCTGCTGCTGTCGGCGGTCACGCCGGAAACCAAGACGCTCGATGTCGCCTGGCGCGTGCTGGTGTTGGGTATCGGTCTTGGTCCGATCCAAAGTCTGTTCAGCTTGGCGGTGCAGAACGCCGTCAAGCCGACGCAGATCGGTGTGGCCACCAGCGCCTCGCAGTTCTTTCGCCAGATCGGTTCGACCATCGGCGTCGCCGCATTTGGAACGGTCTTGACCCAGCAACTGGCCGATGCGGCCCGCAACGCGGCGGCGAAGACGCCGGGCGCCCATGTCCATGCCCTGACGCTGTCGGACCTGGAGCAGATGGCGGTCGATAGCCAGGTCGCGGCCCATGTGCAGGGCGCTCACGCCGTCCATGCCGCCCTGGACATGACCGGTCGCCTGGTCGTGACGGATGCTATCCGCGGCGTGATCTTGACCGCGCTGATTGTCTCGGTGCTGGGCTTCCTGGCGACGCTGCTGGTGCCGGAGCTGCCGTTGCGTTCGCGTCAGCCCGCCGGGGAGCCGGAGCTGGATACGGACGCGGCGGCGGAAGCTAAGGCGGACGCCCTCAACCCCGCGGCGGCAAGCGGCGCTTCTAATGCGGCCTTAGCGACGACCGCCTGATCTTGATGCCTCCTTTGATGCACCTTAAGTTCAGATCATGGCTATTCGCGAAATTATCACGGTCCCAGACCCGCGCCTGAAATTGGTCTCCGAACCGGTGACCGGCGGCGTGGACGATGCTTTGCGCGCCCTGATGGACGACATGCTCGAGACCATGTACGACGCGCCGGGCATCGGCTTGGCTGCGATCCAGATCGGCGTGCCAAAGCGCGTCATCGTCATGGATCTGGCGCGCGAGGGCGAGCCGCCGGCGCCGCGCTATTTCGTCAATCCTGAAATCGTCTGGAGCGCGGAGGAGACGGCGCCCTATAACGAGGGCTGCCTCTCGGTGCCCGAAGTGTATGATGATGTCGAACGGCCCTCGCGCGTGCGGCTACGCTATCTCGACTA
>Ga0116229_10001779_pt1 | contig 34325 bp, 16 predicted proteins | sample S1TSphgellanicum_3_FD_87313 | JGI IMG/M metagenome (GOLD analysis project Ga0116229, IMG submission 87313) | Host-associated microbial communities from peat moss isolated from Minnesota, USA - S1T2_Fc - Sphagnum magellanicum MG | ecosystem: Host-associated > Plants > Peat moss > Unclassified...
AGAGAGAGAGAGAAAGAGCTCCAAACATGACTTAACTTACTCTCATCAAACACATTTAACTCTTTTGCTTATGAATCTGCTTGTACTTACATTGTCTGTCTGCTGCCACTGTCTCTCCCACGTTGTTTATATTTGTCCTTTTAAACTCCTCCTGCAGCAGAGTCCATAATATGCAAAGCATGTCGATGTACTTAGTACTTACGCCCCTCCATATGTTGTTATCTTCTAGTTCTTCTTCTTCATCTTCTTCTTCATTTGCAGTAGCCTAAGTAAGTGCCTTTCAAATTAATGTATGTGTGTTTGTTGCCACAGAAAAATACCTCCTCCTTTGTGATCTATTCCTGTCCCTGGGGACCGACCTCTGTGTGGGTTCTTTGAGGCCCAATCACATTTTGGAGAGATGGGGTTCCTTGTTCCTTTCCTTCCTTCCTTCTCAATTCTTCAAAGCTCCAACTCAAAAAAGGCCAGAGTGTTTGTTGGAACCAACAGTCGTCGGTGCTGCACCATCCCTTGGGAATCCCCTTATGGACTCACTCAGTTGTGCATGAACTGCAATTGGGTTTCACCTTGGTAACCTATCGTGTAGAACGTAACCCAAGTAGGTCGGTAAGGGATAGGTAGGTATGAGATACGAAGATGCACTCACACAACATTTAGTGCACGGGTAGGATAAAAGGGACCTACTAGGTATGTAGACTTGCCTTTGTACAATTAATACATAGATAAAGATCGTAGGTGACTACTAGCTATTTAAGTAGATGCATTTTGTATGGTTAGTACATAGGTAAAGGGGCTAATGAGTTGTTGGGAAGATGCATGTGTAAGTTTAGTGCTTGGGTAGGATCATAGGTGACTACTAGGTATGTAAGTAGATAGATGCATTTGTATGGTTAGTACATAGGTAAGGGGGCTAGTGGGTTGTTGGGAAGATGCATGTGTAAGTTTAGTGTATGGGTAGGATAATAGATGTATACTAGGTATGTAAGTAGATGCAATTGTATGGTTAGTACATATGTAAGGGGCTAGTGGGTTGTTAGGAAGATGGATGTGTACCTTTAGTGCGTGGGTAGGATAATAGGTGACTACTAGGTATGTAGATGCGGGCGTACAGTTAGTACATAGGTTGGTTCATAGGTGACTACGAGGTAAGAAGATGCACGCGTAGAGTTAGTACATAGGTCCGGGGGCTAGTGGGTTGTGTTAGGAGGTAGGTGGTAAAAACAGAAAATGAGCTAACCATTGTGGTCAGCTAAGGAATTGGGACCCGATGATAAATTATTTCCTGTCCACCTTCCATTCATCCTTCATGGTGCACTCATGAGTCACACTCTAGTCACGGCCCAACCTTTCTAGTACTGGAAATCTGTGTCTCATTTCTTCTCGGGTTTGAACCAACAATCCCAACTGCATTTCGTTTTTTTTTATAATCTTAGTTCACTTTCAAAACTAGATGATTATAACCCACTTTTCCAAACCTATGAGGACAAGAAGATTTGTTCAGAATTTGGTCAAATCTTCATTTGGGAGTGAGTTTCATGCTTGCAAAAATCTGGGATTTCTCAAACTCTTAGAGTGCTTCCCTCTACTATTGGACTATCAGTAGAGGTGCCCTATTGTTATTCCTTTTATTGATTAGTAATTGGGGGCTGCATCAGAAAGTTTTTTTTTTGGAAGCCACTTTGATTGGCTCACAACAATTTCTTGGGAGACATTGGGCACTCCCAAAAATAGATGGATAGAGGTGCTTCCCATAGGCCTTGCCTATATAGTTTATATATATGAAAGTTCAACTTTGGGCAAAACATATGGGATAACTGTGATGCTATTGGGAACAATTTGGGAACTTGATGGGAACACATTTGGGACAAAAAAAACATCCAAATTAGATTAGCCAAAATATAACTACTTGTCTGAGCTACAGCGAAACCATGTTATAATCACACCCTAGGTGAATAAGGCAGTTTATGATGCTAATGAAGTTGAGATCATACTGTGTTCAATCACACCCCAATGCAAAACCATTACAAGAATTGGATTGTATCCAAAAACCCTAAAGAGAATGGAGTTATTATGCCCCAGAAACAACTTTGATTTCTTCCTTTTCCCTGGAATGATACATTTAGTTACATTCTATATTGATGAGTTTGAAAATGGCCATGGCTGTTTGTTTATCTAAACGACTCTCTTTTTATTTCTATATGTACTTTCGAGGACTCTCCCCCAGGAGAAGAACCCCAGGGCATTTATGTAAGGGGAGATCAAATGCACAAGACAAGATGTATTTTGCATACTTATTCCTCAACTGTTGAAATTCTGGAAAATTAAAAATTTTAACTGCCTAGCCTTGTTTTCTAAAGTAAATAAATATTGGACCAAAAAAATGCCAAACAACAGTGGTAGGTCCAGTATCATCCTGAATTATATATCACATGCTTAACTAGTCAAGTGTTGACTAGTCCGTCACAGTTTGTCAAATTCAAGCTGCAACATTCTTGGCAACAACCCAATAAAGATATATTCGTATATTTGTTGTTACTTTCATACTTTTGGTAGTGGAGGAGGTTTTTGGTTAAAGCAAGGGGCCAGATAAGAACATATTATATTGTATTCATGGAATAGGTATTATATGAGTATACAGTGTTTGTTGAAAGGAAGTTTGTTTCTCTTTTGTATTTTCAAATTGGTCTTTTTTGGTGGGCGAAATGATTGATTGCAAATTTGGTGACAAAACAAAAAGTGGGTGGAGGGTTTAACCTGCCAATCAAGCTCAGAAAAGGGCATATTGTGACTAAAAAACTTTCTGACAATTCTTTTGCAAGCTTGGGAGACAAAATGCATAGTTGGGTTGTGGCTGTTCATCAAATGTCAGTTTTAAAAATAGCTCAATGATCAGCAGCTGCCTCTGTTGTGCTGGAATTTCATTACCTTAGAGCATAGCATAGCATATGATGGTACATCATAACCAGTTTCCAGGAACTGCATTTTCTTTTGTATTGGTAAAGTACAAAGTGAACCAGACATCTAACAATCAATTGGAGTGCTCATTCCATTCCAGGCACACCTGCAGTAGAAGTAAAGTAGGCTCTTTATTGCATACAATTCTTAATCTCCACTTTTGTTTTTCTTGGTTTGTCTCCATTTTCTACCTGGTTCTTCCACCCACGTTTCTCTGGCCAGGGTGAAGTAGCTAGCACCCATGTTAGTGGTTCTTCACCTTTCTTTTTTTAAGTGAAGCCTGTTGGTGGCCATATATTTTAAGCCCAAAAAATGCTAGATTTAAAATCAGAGACGCTCCCTCGGCTTCAGTCTAATCAGGGGACATTTGTACTTTTTAAAAATAATTTAAATGAATATTGGGATATTTTACCATGGTACCAAAGTGGGTGCAGGTTTACCCAAGGCCTTTTGCCCTCATGTCAGTTTTCTGCACCATGGTAGAATCCTTCTAAAATGATGGGCCAAAGCAAGTTCAGACAAAATTCTAGAAATTCACAAAAGAGGACCAAAGATATATAACTTGTTTCGATCCTGTTTTCATAAGTCTTCTTTTATATAGCAATGCCATGTTTACCAGGAGTCTACATGCTTTGTTAACACATTCATTTGCAATGACTTCGAATTAGGACTCATCTAAAAAATAGGGTAAAAGACCATAAACTAGAATGAAAAGTCTACAATGCAATTCCACAATAGTTTTTCAAATAGAAGTTCATTGTGGTGAACTGACATTTGAAGGATGCAAATTGCACCCAGATTCAGTCCCAATGGTTTGAAGTTTAAACCCTTACTGAAAGAGCACACTCAAAATAAATTGCTACTGTATATTTGCACCATAATTGGGTATCACATGGATTTATGGTATATAGGAGAAATAGGTATCAAATTGATACCACTATCCCTATACCATTAGCCCTATCCAACACACCATTAATCCCATTGTGCAACAAGCTTTTAATCTCATTAACAAAAATTGCCTTCATGCTTTGTCTCCAACAAACTTGTCTCCCACTCAAGACTTCCATCACATTGTTTTAATCTTAATCTTGTGTTCAATCATACTCCTTCAGCAGGCTCTTCAAGCACCCAACAAGTCCTCTTCATGAACTTTTAACACCAAAGAAGAGAGTTGAATTGAAAAAACACAGTAACCCTCAAACCCCCACTCCTTTTGCTTCCAACAAATCAACAATCCATAATATATATATATACCTGAACAAAAACCATTTGAGGATTGCCATAGACCAACCTTCCAAAATTGTGTTCATTAATAGGAACTGTTTCCAACAATGGTGATAACTTTGCACTAGCTCGAAAATTACCACAGCAACAGATGGTGCTGAAGACCATTTTGGTGATCAATTGCACCATCAAGATGTTGATGACAAACAGCAAAATGTGTGTGCGTACCACCATCATGTTTTTGGAGACTGGCAGTGAAATCCCAACTAAATCTTGATCCGACTCAAGTGTTTCTTCTTTTTTTTTTTTTTCCCTTTCCTTGGTGTTTTAAAGTAAGCACTACTAAGTCTTGCTGCTGCTGTTGCAATATCAAGGATACCAGACCTCTGTAGTATTGCTATTATGAAAAGGGTTAGGCCCAGTAGGAACCAGTCTATCTGTCTCAAACACTGTCACTGACCTCCGTGGTAAGTGGTATTCCAGTAGACTTGAATCCCTTGCTCTTCTGCTGCTTTCTAGGAGCTTGCGGCTTTTGCTTCTACCCTGTCTAGTAATTGGCGGCTTCTGTTCTGAACCCTCTACACTACCATTCGTCTCCGAAGTGATCGCCTGCAAGAGACAGAGAGGATTTGTTCAAGTTAATAGTATATAAATGAAGTTCACATTCAATGATCCAGAACCAACAATCAAGACAGTGTTTGCACACTTGGCTACAAATCACACAGAAATCACAACTACAGAATCGCGATCTTGATCTCACCTCAATGCTGGGAAGCTCCTGATAGAGTGGCAGCTTTAGCACAACAGACGTCCTTGTCGTCGTCGCAGCAACAGATTCTAACGGATCCCTCGTATGCACAACCACTATAGTAGCGCCTACAACAAGTGCAAACCAAGATTGACGTCAGATGGGAGGTGCTGCTACTATGCTCTTCGGAAGAACGAGGACTCAGGAACAACAGCGCAGGATTCTTCAAGTACTGCTTGTGAGCTTCTACCTGCCAGAATCATCCATATCCTTCACCTCAACATGGTGGAACGCGTCGCATCGGTTTTTGCAGAGATATATTCTTCCAGATTTTAGTTGATTCAAAAAACAGCAGCAGAAGCAACAGCAAGGTATACAGTCTGTTGTGCAAACACTGATGAGAGCGAAATAAAGTTATGACGTTGCTGCAAAAGAAATGCTGCAAGCTGCTGGGCAAGATGGTAGGTAGGCAGGCAGGCATTACCTTGTCTTCGGAACACAGGTTTCCTGAACGCAACAAGAGCTATCAATGAAAGCGCCAAAATCGATGCAAAACTCCAGCAAATCGCCATACCCACCACCCCCTAACACGCCCACCCGCCCGATCCGACGCACCTCACGTGTATGTATTGTAGTATGATCACCCCGTCGCTAGTTAGCCCTCAAACTCCAGGATTTTGAGTGACCTCAAGCAAGCGTATGCACAGTAAATCTCACAGTTCAAACGCCTTCGCACGAAGAGGGAGAAGGATGCTGCAGTCCACATCATCTGCAAGATCATTGAAGGAGAAAAAGCTACCCTCAGGAATTTTAGAAAATGCTGCAATCAAGAGCCCCAGGGGTCGATTCTCTCCTTTTTCCCTTTTCTTTTCTTTCAATGCAAATGTCAAAAGCCTTCTACTGCCTCAGGAACAGTTTTATGGATCAGGGGGAAAAAAAGGGCCTCCTGACAAAGGTTCTCATATCCTTCACAGACTCAGCTCGTCACCAACAAGGAGTTCCAGCTACTGCGCGATGGGTCATCGGAAAGGCGGTTCGATCAAGCTCACAACTTTGTATCGTGATGACAGACAGATAGGTAGATAGAAACTAGGGAAGCAAGCATGCATTGAAAGGAGACACTACTAGAGACTAAGCTGGGACTTTCCCTTCGACCACCGAGAAGCTTTCTTTCCTTGGGCATTGCCGACTAGCATCGTGCAAGCTCGCACTTGGAAATGTGAGAAAAGGACGGACAGCAGCAGCAGCAGCAACATTGAACTAACTCACCAAGTTCATGAGAAATGGCGATCCGATAAACGCCTTGTGCTGCTGCTGTTGCTGCAGTAGTAGCGGCAACGCCGATCTTCTTCTTCTAGTCCTGGGCGCGAATTTCAGCTGCAATCTGTTGTCGTTATAATAGGTTGAGACCAACGCCGGAGTGGTGCGCGCGGGAGAAACCCACAACATTTGAAAAAGAGAAACCATACACTTCACAACAACAGAAAAGAAAAGAAAAGCTTGCAACAAGGCACAATCCAAGTGCGCTCGCCACCCAACGATCGCACCCGCGACACAAACCGCGAGCGAAGAAGAGCACAAACAGAACGCTCTTCTGCGAGGAGAGAGACCAACGACGCTCGCTCCAAGCTAGCCTTGCGTGCCCAAAGTACCCTTTCACACTACACTGAACCTGAAGAGAGGAGCATTTCTTTTACTTCCTCGACTTTCCCTTTCTTTTCTGTTTTTTTATTTCTTTCTTTCTTTCTTTTGCGCCTTTTTCCCATTTTGTTTCATTATTTATTATTTTATTTAAATTTCTTTCCTTTTAAAGTCATTGAAAGCTAAAAGCTACAAGTGTGTTTATGAGCCCCAGCGCATTGTCTTTTTTTTTTCTTTTTTTTCTTTTTTTCTTTTTTCTGTCCTCCAATTTTGTAAGTAGTATCCTAGGTGAGCAGAGGTTTTAGCCAAATTTGGCTACAGGTCAAAGATGATTTCATAACTTCTTTTTCCCTTACAAATATGGAGACTTTGTGCAATATTTTTTCCAAAAAATGCTATGGGCCCTTTGCATGCCCTTTTTTTACCAAGTGGCAAAATTTCACCAAATTAAAAATTATTTAGAAAAAAAAAAAAGCACCTTCCAAACCCAGTTTATAACCCACAATATTTGTGATTTTAAAAAAAAGAGAGAATAATCTAACGACTAACTATTCATGTGCAACTGAAAAACTTAATACAAATAATTGAAAGTAAAATCACAAAAGTTTTGATTCTTACATCCAAGTAAAAGTGATTTTTTTTTGAGATTTTTCAATTTCCAGAATTTCCAAAATATGCAAGAAAAACTCTTGGATTTTTATACTTGCCTCAAGTGGGTAGCCAAGCCAGCCAAAGTAATAGAAGGAATTTTTTAATTATCATATTCTCAAATCTCATTTAATCAATTTTGGCTAAACCTTCGTATAGTCAATCACCATCATGGCTACATCACAAAAATTGACCCCCCCTAAAATTATTATTTTTAAATAAATAAATAAATAAATAAATAAACCAATGTATAGGATACCTCTCTAGGTATTTTTGCACAGCAATGGTAATCATTCTTCAACTACCTAGCATGATATAGACCATTGGGTATAATAAGTTTTCAAAACCCTAAATTCCCAATGGTCTAAACCCTAAACCCTAAAACTATCAGGAGCCCTGGTTTTCTGTTTAAGCAAAAGATTAAGATCCAACTATAGTAGGTATTGGATTTTGAACCACAAGCTGCTTTTGGTCTTGTCCAAAGGTTTTGCTGCTATAAATTTAACCTTAAGTGAATTGGGGGTGGTGATGAAATGAAGGGTTTAGGGTTTAGGGTTTAGGGTTAGGGGGGTGGTGATGAAATGAAACCATCCAACTAGTAGGGTATTGGATTTTGAACCACAAGCTGCTTTTGGTCTTGTCCAAAGGTTTTGCTGCTATAAATTTTACCTTAAGTGAATTGGGAGTGGTGATGAAATGAATGAAGGGTTTAGGGTTTAGGGTTTAGGGGGGGGTGGTGATGAAATGAAACCAAAGCCTCAAAACCCAAGCCTCAAAATTTCAGGGCATGACAATTGTCAGAATCCTCTGAGAATGAGAATATTTGATATCATGGGTAATGACCAGCGTTGTTGACAGGTTCTTGGATTTGCTTAGGTCAGGTTATAAGGGTCAGGTTCTTTCTAGGGTTTTTGGATTGAAGGTTTGCAAGTTTTTCCTTGGAACTGCCATTGAAACCCTAATCCAAGAATTGATTTTATTTTATTTTTTAAATTTGAATTAGCACCTGAACTGAACTGGGTGTTGTCTTGTTTATAAAGTTTCAAATTCTCTAGATATATATATATAAACATAGTTTTAATTATTGAAAAAAAAGTATAAACTTAAATCTTACATTTTAGACAAGTTATTGCATTTGATTTATTACACATAATTGCTATTACATAACCTTTATTTCGGAGTGTATGCACTCATGGAATTAGACTTTTTCTTAATTCATTGTGAAAATGATTGAAATTAAAGATTTTTTTAAAAAATTATTAAATCAGTCTCAAGATTAGATTGAAGGTTTATAAAATAACAAACCAAAATTAAAATCAAGATCCAAAGTTCCTTTTGAAATCAGGGACCAGACAACATTGGTAATGAATGACCAATGTTAATGGCCTTTTTTACTATTTCATTCAAAAAGATGATGTTAAATTATATGAGCTCCATCATTTATTTTTTTGACAAATTTTCACACTATGGTGGCAGTAAAATCTTTAGCTGTATATTTTTTTAATTTTATTTTTGGTAAAAATAGCCAATTTTTTAAAATCATAGGTTAGTTTACACCTAGATTGATACATAGGTTGATCCCACCTACCACACATCAAAGTCTATCGGAAAGATATAAACACTATTAACCTTAAAACCAAACTTAGATTTATTGGCATTTAATACTTACGATTGAAACACTACAAGACCACAATTTTTTGTCAAATTGTGGGTGTGTCATGGGAGAAACACAATGCTTATGCAAATTTAGTTAATATTGCTTGGTTTTATTCCAACTATAAAGTGCATGAATGGCACAAATGTGATTTTTGTAAATGGTTTTTGATTCTCCAAGACTCAAAGTTCATGATTGAGGGCCCATTTTTCTCTATTAATTACATAATGCTAGGATGATGATTTTAATATGAAAACGTGAGTTTCCTAGAATATGAAGAAGAATATGTTTTGATTTACATTGTGGGCCACAATTTAATTTGTTGCCATCAACACAAGAAAAGGTCGACCCCATGGGGGCAATGAGTTTATCACAAACACAATGGGTTTGTTCATGCACACAATAAAGTTTTTCTTAATTCTTAAATGGGGATTATTGGCCTTAGTTTTTTCCAAAAATGGGGATGGAATCAAAAGTTGGGACGAAAAAATTCTAACTTGGTCATCATATGAATTTCACCCCTAGTTTTGGATTTGCTTTGTGGGGGTGTTAGAAAAATTACTATGACATCTTGTGTCATTCTATCAAAAGATTTGGCTAATAACTTGCAAAATTAAAATTAATTTCAAAATCAAACGCAATTGTTTCAAATAACAAGGAGGCTTATGGTAATGATTAGATCCTTATCTTGATTGATGAGGTTTTTCTTAATAATAATTAGATCTTACTTCCTCGGAATGGTGAGTTCAAATCTCACAAGAAATTGCAAAACATTATTTTATTTTATTTTATTTTGTGCAAAACATCAAACATGAATTACACAATTTTACAAAAATTTAACATGTACAGCACAAAATGATAAACCCAAACAAAGCTATTGAAAGGTGCTTAGCATCTCATGTATCTTCTCTACTATTGACATTCTTCATTAGATTTTAAGAAATTCCCAAAAGTCCTAAAACCGGAGGTTCTTTGATTTCCAAATCGTTCATAGGTTACAATTTTTTTTTTAAAAATCAAATAACCACCCAACATGGTTCAAACCAATGTCATGCAGTTCTTCAAAATTGTAAAGAACCATTGCTTTCAATTCTTCAAATGTTTATAAAATTGTCTTTTTTAAAATATATATATTTTAGATATCAAACGACAATCAATCCTGGTTCTTTGAAAATTTTCAAAATCAAAGAATCATCAACTTTAGATATGTTTAAAATCTTAATCAAGAACCAACAATTTTCATGAAAGAACTTTGGCTCTTTGACATTACAGTTTTTAGAATCACAATTATACACCAAATTGGTGTCGGGACCAAATGAAAATTACACATTCCAGTGTCTCTAGCAGAACCCTAAACCCTAAACCACCAAGGCAAGCAAACCATTGTGTTTAGATTCATTCTAGAGTATAGTAGCTTAAGGGCATTTTTATAGGCCCCTAGGTACCTACCTTACTAATAGGTCTATTTTTATATGAGGATTTTTTTTTTGAAAGATGATAATTTTGGCTTGTGTTGAAAACTTGAGATTAGTTCTTATAGAGTTATAATAATATCTTGAAGGATTTTGGTTTCTTTTTTTAGAGGGTTTTTTGAAGATTATATTTTTTGCACGGTGAAATATTTTGAGTTTTCATAATTCTTCTTTTGCCTTAAGATACTTTTTTTAAAAAATGTAAATTGGCCAAGGCCACAGTGTGAAACACACCCCTTGTTTGTCTGCTGATCAATAACATTTACACACAATGAGCTTTGGTGGTACCTAGCAAGACTTTTGGTTTCGTGGCAAAATTTCGCCAAAAAAGAAATAAAAACTCAAAAATGAAGTGATGAGGGAAAAAAAAAACTATAATCACTTTTATTTTTAAAGATTTTCAATAGCCAGAATATGACCAAATTTGAAGAAAAATCGCCAGATATGCATAAATGATTCAAGCAGAAAAGGCTATACACACACACACACATAGATATACATATATAATTACCTTCATTTATAGCTTGTAACCAAACTTGGCTAAATCTGCCTATGGATGATCGCCACTTTTTGGCTATATCACCCCAAAAAAAAATTGCTAGGTCTTTTCCTCTACGGACCTACTTGGGTGTGTAGCAACCTGGCTCTCTTCTCTCTGCCCTCCTACTCCCTTGTACCAAAGCAGTGCTGTGGGAGTCCCAACGGGGTATCTAACGTAACGTGCGTGTTGCTCGTGGGTGGGCGCGAGGGAGGAGGGGGAGGTGGGGAGGGTTCATGCAGGACCGGTAGGCTAGTGCGGGGGTGGGGGGGGGCATCAGGCAGTGGGTGGGTGGGTACCATTGTCCAGTGTTCTGGGCGGCACTGCTCCCTAGCCAAAATGCTAATCTTCAGGACATTGTGTTCACTCAAAACGGCCCAGGGACCCTCGGGAATTGAGGCCAGCGAGCGAACGTTCCGTAGAATTGTATTAACTGCGCCTCAGCGCAGTGCAGTAAATGCAATCCAATGCTAGCTGACGGCGTCGTAATGGAGGTTTGTCTTGATGTCGACAGTTTTCATTGATGACAACCCCAATTGTTCATTTCCTTCACAGCTGCCGACACGCTTCTACTCCGGCCGCCTTTCTGCCCCTTCTCGATAAGGGAGCTGATCAGGACAATTGATGCATTCGTATTGAATGGCAATTCTTCTAGATACAGACCACTTTGCCTTCTGTCTAGCCTACTCTTTTAAGTTATTGGCCTGCTCTCAACCCAATTTTCCTCATCAGCCCTGATAGTCCTCGATGAGAAGAAAACACACACAAAGCACAGAGTGTGCGACCAGTGTTGAGACCACCTGTCCTGTTATTGCTCTTTTGTATAACCTCCGGGTAAAAAATTTCCCCCGGAAAACCCCTCCTCGAACCCCACACACACAGGCTATCAAGGTCATTTCTTTTTTTTTTTAAAAGGAAATGATTCCGGGTTGGTTATCAAAGAAATTTGGATGACAACTGTTGGTTACGCATAAGCATATGTTATCAAATAATTGATTCATAATCGTTCTATTATCCCCTATTGGTTATTAGCCAGTTATAAAAAAAAAACTAAAACTTCAATTATTATTTTTTTTCTTTTTTAAAAACTTTGTGTGTTAGTGTTCAAAGATTGATAACATAATCAAATCATCCCAAGTAGGTTGTTATTAAACTTTTGATATTTCAATATGAGGCGGTTATCAGTTTAACCCATGATTTGAAAAGCAAAAAAAAAAGATAGATAATATAATCAAATCATCCAAATAGGTTGTTCATAGATTTTTTAAAATTAAACTTTGTGTGTTAGTGTTCAAAGATTGATAACATAATCAAATCATCATCCCAAGTAGGTTGTTATTAAACTTTTGATAGTTCTATATGAGGCGGTTATCAATTTAACCCATGATTTGAAAAGCAAAAAAAAAAGATTGATAATATATTCAAATTGTCCAAGTAGGTTGTTAATAGATTTTTGAAAATTCAATACAAGGTGGTTTATGACAGTTTAACTGCTGGTTATTTGCAAAGCAAAGACGAGTTTGCAAGTTACTAATTGCCGACTTGATAACCAGGTCAAAACTCAACAAAAGGCCAACATTGGTAGTAAGGACCTTACATACAAGATAATGAGAGGCAGGCACTTACTTCAGGAACGGCCTATGGTGAGAATGCAATCGAGTCTAAAAACATGTCCCAAAAAAAAATATTATATATATATATATATATATATGAATGATACCCAGTGGGTATCTTGTGTTAGGAACCTGACACAAATATCAGGTAGGTATATACTTGTCTTACTCTTATACCAGTCAAAAATAGCCTTCAACCCAATAGCCTATCAGACCAAAGGTTGTTGTTGGTATGCAAAATTTTCACAAGGACCCAACACGGTTAGGCTACACCATAACCAAGCTGGCTATGAACTATGAACATTTTGAAAACACCCACCACCCCAGGAGGAGGACCAGGCTGGTATGTCCAAAAGGTGGATACTGGATACCACAGCAACACTAGAGTCGACAGTGTTTATGATTCTTCAGTGTGCTGCTGTATGTCATTATTCCTTTGTACTGATGATCAGCTAGCTAGCTACCTTACAGACTATTCACATCCCCACTGCAGCAATTCCAACTTAGGATATTAGTACTGGTGAGTGTTTTTTATTTTTTTCGGGGAAGGAACTTTTTGTTTGCAGCCAAAGTGGTTGTGATCATCCGGACGAAGATGTAGAAAAAAGTGATGATCGTCCCTAGGAAGAAGAGTTAGCCAAATCTGGCTATAATAATCATACCAGATATGAAATGCAAAATATATTAATCATTCTTATATTTTTGGCTGCACAATCTGAAAACCAAATATAGAAATTTGGCCAAAAACAAAAAACAAAAAAAAAGACTGATACTCGCATGATCTTTTCACCATGGGCTGTTCTTCAGCGTCTCTAGTAGCTAGTTAAATCGCAGCTAGGGCGGTCCCGGTTGTCCTCTACGACAGACACAACACAAAAATGGCAGCGGTCAGTGAACCCACGATGCAGATTAGTACTGAACTATGCTGATTATAATTAATAATTATGCCATTTGTACTCTTCAGGTACATGGCCCTACGTCAGGCCACTGATCACATCCCTTTTCAAAAATACTCGCATGCTCTCTTCTCATCAACTTCGATGAAACCAGTTTTCTAGTTTCTTCTCATCAACTCTGAGTTAATTTAGGCGGATCCCATTATCCTTCACTAAAAGCTGGTGATGGCGATTTGTAGGCCTACCAGCATGTGGATTAGTACTAATTAAGTGTGCATGATGAGTGAAACCTATCCCAAATTCCAATTTAACCCAGCAGGGGTTCACAATCACATGTCCTAAATGTTCAACTGGTATGATATAGCAGAAAGATGCGCTCACCAACTCTGGATGATTCAGAGGACACTCTGAAGAAACTCTTCTCATTCCTAGTCTCACAGCCCATTATAATATGCAGGCACAAAATCCAGTCACATGCCTTTGATCTTTCCATATCCAAAGTAAAATCTGGTGTCCTAGTGCCCCCCTTTTTTTCACCGTTAATAAACAGAACTAAGTTGTTAAAAAATGTTTAGAGTTTGGAGCCTCATTTTTCTTGCAGATGATGTTGCAATTGCACAGAACTGCTTATAATTAACCACTTTATGAGTGAAGCCAGGATTGGCAATATGGCATCATCATTCATAACTGGACCAGAGTGAACCAGTGTTGTCCCCCCAGCATTGTCCCATCACACCGTGCAGGAACTCATGGATGGTGTGTGGATGGAAACACCTTTCATTGTATTCCAATTCTGAACTAACCATAGTGGTTAGTTATAGTATAGTTCCAGTATCTGGAAAATTCTGGGTATGAACTTGGGTATGCACTAGGATACAAAGGACCCTACCAAAAAGGTTAGCAACATTTTTTAAAAGGTTGAGAACCATGGTGCTAGTTTTAGCTAAAAGTGACATATAAGTTACCCAAGCAATTGGGTTTAGGAATTTGCAAAACCCATGTGATGCCAAGGCAAGGCCTAATGTTATGTGTTGAACTCCAATGTGAGGAGTTGTAACAAAAGAATGGGGACAAAAAAATGTGCGCCCCCGTCAATTCAGTAGACAACAAGACTACAAAGATAAAATGATCAATAGTATGGTCTTCTCAACAACAAGATCATCGTCACTACTTAAATTATATCTTAAAACTTTGACTTCCAAAGCACAATCCTCAAAATCAAATCACTCCGAATTCACTCTTATGAACTATCGTTGTTTTCAATTACAATTCCATCTTACAATACTTTCAGCTCATACCCACATTATCCCTTTAGACCACAACTTCCAATCCTACTCATAACATGGAGTGATGAACAATTACAACACTAGGCCCACACCATGCAAACATATTAACCCCCTTCCTAAGCCTTAGATTATTCCCCTAGTTTCTCACAATACACATGAAGCTCTTACAAAAAACAACTCCACACCAATCATAACTACAACAAAGATTCTAAACACATACACATATGCAACAAACAAAGAGCTTAGTTTTGTCTTAGAGTTCCCATCCTCATAGGTCTCATTCCCTTAAAACACACCGAAAAACAACATATACACTCAAGTATGTCATGCCCCAACTTACGGAATCATTTAAACAATCTCTCAAACTCCTTAAAGCTTTTCATCACTTCCTTAATTTCTAGGGTATGATAATTTACCATAATCTTAACAAATAATCCTAACTTCTATGCATAGAAATATCAAGAAAGAAAATTAAAAGAACTTGTCAAGAGCATTCATCTCTTCAACAAGACACAAAACAAAAATACAACACCATTATACTACCAACTTCAAAGTCCTTTCAAAATAGATTACTTAGCATGCATAAAACCCCACTTTTAAAAGTCATCCAAGCTTTTCAACAAGAACCAAAAACATCAATGACAAACAACACCACACAATTTCAAAATCAACAAAACCACACAAAACCCATCACAAAAACCTGAAGATTTAACAAATTTGGCAAACAAACCAAAGAATACCAAAACATGTCCCAAATATTTCACTTCATCATAATTGTGCACCATCACACATAGCCCTTTAACCCATTCATTGAATAATGAAAAACAAAAAGGTGGCTAAGATTCATAGCTCACACACAAAATAAATAAGCAACCACCTCAACCCTAAATCCATGTCACAATGTTTAATGTTAGGTTAATGTTAGAGGTTTATAAACACCTCCTTTGAAAATAGTGGCAAAGATTGACATGATCCTTTATTTACAAATGTGGAGATTTGACATCTAGGATCCATGCTTGAAATTTTCATTTGTCGTCCCCTAAAAGAGTTCTACATGAAAGGTGATATTCCTTCTCTTCTTCACTTTTTTTTTTTGGTGTCATTGTTATTAAATTTGCTTCAACCATTTTTTAAATATGGACAAACTTGAATTGTTTAACTCTTTTGAAAATGAGTTCATTTTCTAAGGATTATTAATCTATTTTTTGAAAGCTTTGCGGTGTTGGAAAAAGTGTTACAAGTCATAGTGTTATTGATGAAAAACAATGAATTCAGAAAAGGTGTTCTAGAAGTAACATTTGACATATCTCATTACCAATCAAACCTTTTTATTCCATATCACCATGTAGTAAAGTCATGGGTTTTTTTCATGTTGAATGACAATAACACCACAATTGCAACACATCACACAATAATATTATGGTTGTGACACATCACACATTTCATGAATTGCATGTGTAAGTGATGAATTCATGAAGTGCATGATGTGTCACTCTACTTGAAATTTCATAATTCAATCATAATTGAATTATGATTGAATTATAAATTTTGTAACTTACAACCTTACACATGGTATCATGATCATGAAAAAACATGATACTAATGAACGTGGCTTAAATTTGGTGAACCACATGGCGCACGCAATTGCTTAAGAAAACATAAATTGTTACAACCTTAATCATGTGCTTACAACCAAAGTTGGGTTGAGAAATGATCTAGGTCGAAAAAACATATTAAAACCCACACACCACAACAACACATATTGGGTTTTGTGACCAAGCTTTGCGACTATGTCATAGTTAAGAAGGACATATGCAACTAGTCACTCATGAGTTGTTAAACCCATGTCATTTCACCCATTTAGTCATAAAGGACATTTAGTTGCAAAACCTAATCATCTTATCAATTAGGACTTTTTATTTTAGCTTATTACTAAAATTCCATGTCATCAATGACCTTGGTATGACATGTAAAATGCATGTCATCTCAACTTAGTCGTTTTATTTGACTAAATGTTACAAAAGACGTTTTGATGGATGGATGACATGTGTCAAAATCTATAAATACATTATGAGTCATTGCACATGACCAAAAGTCAATTTAATTTAGCCATGTAGTTAGCATAGCCAAAAGTCAACCTTGCATAACCTAGTTAGGCTAAGTAACCTAACCTAGCTTATCTAACCAAAGTCAACATAACTTAACCTATTTAGGCTAGCTACCTATGTTAAACAACCTAGGCTAAGTGGCCTAGATTAAAAACAAATGTCAAACTCGTAGCCCAAGAAGCTTAGACTAAACTACCTAACCTAAGCCAAGTGGCCTAGGCATCATAGGTTGCAAAAGTGAGGACTTAAACCCTTCACCTTCACTTTGGGGTTCAAGTCCTCATCCATTACACTATCACATTTTTTTTATACTAATTATATTTAACACAAATTTATAAAACTCAAAATTTTTACCCTTGAATTAACCTTAGCCACCCTAGGTTGACCTAGGTCAACCCTACCTACTACCTACCAACTTAACCTAAACTTAGACCTCCCTAGGTTTATTTAAAATGAACTAATTTATTAACCTATATTACTTATTAACCTAGCCTAGGTTAACTTAGGCAATAAAAGTTTTTTAAAAAAACCTAGGATAATTATGTCACATATAGTCGTATCATAGTCACATCTAGTCGCATCTAGTTGGATCATAGTCACATCTAGTTGCACAAACTTGAAGTGGTTACAAACTTGATAAAACATCTTATAATAAGGCTACCTAGGTTGACTTGGCAAAAGATCTAAAGCTAGGAACCTAGGCAAGCCTACCTAGGTTAACAAATTAATAGGGTAACCTATTCTAAGTATATTTAAACATACTAGATGTAATAAATTTATTATGTCTAGTTAAGTAACTTACAAGGTAGCCTATATTATGAAATAGGTTTTTACTATGTAGCCTTAATAGGTTAATTTAATAGGTATGTTAACCTAAGTTAGTGTCTTAAGTAGCTAGAAAGTGAAGGACTTATGTGTCACATTTTTCAAAACGACTATTAATATTGTAGCCATAATTATAATTAACAATAAATTGTTTAATACACGTGCATGTGAATTCATGACTTCAAAAACCTCATGGCACACAAAAAAATATGGCATGCCATGACAAATATTGGTGCCATAAATTCAAGACACACAAAAACTTATGGTGTCACAAAAAATCATGGATTGCCATGAGAATTTGTGACACCTTGTTGCCAAATGGCATGCCATGTTATCATCACATGGAAGACCAGGTCATTATTAATCATAAAGGACAACAATATTTTCATTGAACTAATACATGAAATTAATTCATCAAATCAATGACATGAATCATGATGTTTAGTGTCACAAGTTATGAGGTGTTACGATTATTAGTCAACCTCATTACCATGTGGCATGCCATGTTAGCATCACACGACCATAAATTGTTATTATTCACCAAAACTTGTAAGAATGAATGGAGTTTTGTTATTACCTAATTTTGGATGATTAAAAATACATTAAAAATGCATTTTTGATATTTTGATATTTGTGTAAAAACCATCAAATCATTATCAACTATAGTTGCAAAACAATAATGCCATGTGACACTACAATGTATTTTATAACTACAAAGTCATTAACATGAACTTGTAGTTATAATTGTAGTAAAAAATGATAATAGTTGTTTTATTAACCGATTGTAAAACCCAAGATGTGTTGTTCTGCACATTTTCGCAAGTGTAAAAGAATGTAAAGGTGAATCCCAAGCACTTTCAAATGATAATCATTTTGATAATTTGAATCTTGAAGTGTCTTAAATATTTGAAACAAAAGCGCATATGCAAGTAAACATTGTCCAAAGTGGCAATTTTAACACCATTGGAAAGGTTTTGAAATGTAGATATCAAAAGTGGGCTCGCATTTTCCAATTGGAAATCTAAAGGTCAAAATGTGGGCACATGAAAAGTTGGGAATCAAATTGCCAATTTGATTATTGACTATTAAAGCCAAAGAAACAAAGGTCAAAATGACCTTCAAATTGAATTACAATATGACATTTGAAAGACCTTTTCACAAGCTATAACTTCACCTTATAAATGTCCCCGAGAAAAATTCATACATGTGGTCAACTCTTATCAAACCACTATGTTGTTTTGAACTATTAAGCCTACCTAAGTGGTGGTGTAGGAGCTCACTCCAATTGCCAAGTAGACATAAAAAATTTGGGTAATATATTCGCCACCATTAAAGGAATTTTCAAAAGGGTTAGAACAAGGTATTACCCTAGGCGGTTAGTTATGAACTTGAGGTAAGTTGACACACTCCCAAGCTCCTAGTTAGACTCAAATGTGAGTTTAAAGTGAAACCAACGGAAGAGTAAGAAATTAGGGCACACTCCCCGGCTCGCTACACTTTGGGGGGGTAGAAGGGCGTGCTGGAGCTCCAGGATGGGACTAGTAAGAATGACAAGCACTTAATCACTCACATGAACTTGCACAAAACCAAACAATGAGTTGGTTAATGCATAGTTGGAATAGTTTTGGTGCTAGGACAAGCCACAGGCAAACTCGAACTCACAAGATTCACCACGACCCGAACTTGGGGGAAGCCACCACCTTCCCCCTTATAGTATACTTTATGCCTCTCCACGAGGCCCACATCCAGATGGCATTTTGTCCTGGGACTCCCAAATGGGAGTCCCGAAATTCCCAAAGTTGGGACTCTTGCGACTTTGGGGCCCCATAATTTTGTGTGTAGACCTCCAATTGAAATGAGGTCTAAATAAAAGTTGTAACCTTTGTCGAGAGCTTTCCAACGGTATGTCACACGCCACCTACACATAAGGAAATCGGGTCGATTCCTGACTTTTAGTGGTCGGGAGTCAAATTGCCAATTTAATTCCCGACCTTTCTATTGGCCATAACTTGTGTTTTAGATGTCCAAATGGGTCATGCAAACCCATTTTAGACATCTACATTTCAATAGCTTTCCAATGATATAAAAAAAAATTAAATCCAATGGGTTTTAACCCTTGCAATTGCTTCCTAAATATTCAGGAGTCCATTTGGACTTTAACTCCCTAAGTGGGAGTTGTCTTGGGAGTGTGAGGGTTCATTTTCTCACATTCTCCTGCACTCTTGAGAGTATAAAATGTGTCTCCTAGGCCTCCTTTTTGTTTCACACTCTTGCAAGCCCTTGCCTTCGTCGCGAACCCAAGGCTAGGGTTGTGACATAAATAGTAACATAGGCATTGATATTGTGTTGGTAAAAAACATCATCAACCTTCCCCTTAGTGAAGATTACTATTCTTATTTACATGATGTTTTCCTATAACTATTATCACCTAATCCTCTAATTACTCCCCAAATGTCAACAAGGTAAAGTAGATAATTTTTGCTCCTTGTTATAAAAAAAAAACAAGTAGCCATAAACAAATTCTAATGTATTGAAAATAGAAATGTTATTTTATTAATGATTAACATGAGGATAATTTTTAATTTTATCACAATGATGTTGATTAATCACATATTTTATATGCATTCAAATAGGTTTTATTTTATTTCAAAAAAGATTGTCCTACTTTTTAGGCTATCAAAACTTGTACAAGTAGGTGAAAGTAAACAAATTATTGAATATTTTCCATTTTCAACATGATGTAGTTTTAACATGTACTTATAAGTTATCAACATTTAAATTTCTAGTAGAATACATCAAAATTTTAATGAAAAAATATGTTTAAACTCAATTTGACCAATCATTTTCAAACATACTTGTTATTTACTTTTATTGTACCAAAGTTTTTCAAATTTTATAATCACCTCACTATAACGTTTCTAAAAAAACACCAAGTTTTTATTAACTTATTTTCAATCTACTTTCTTCTATTTGTGTCAAATACTAAACCATTTTTTTATTGCTTCTTTTAAATTTGTTTTTGTATATTTTACCATGTTTTCACCCCCCGCCTTATTAATTCAAGGAGCTATTTAAATTTCAAATAAGGTGTGGTCCTACAAAAATTAAGTGTTTTTCTTAATTTGATTTTCATTAATTTTAATTTTAATAACTTTATTTTTGAACATTTGTTCCCTAAGCTTGGTTATTGTGGTATGAATGGCAAGACTTTTAAGTTTCATGGTAGCCTTTTATTGTTCCAATTTGTTTTACAACAACCAAAGTTCACTATTTTTAAAAAAAGGGTGTTTTGCAATTAACCTTGCAATTTAATTTTTGAATTGAACATGACACTTACAACTCACTTTATATGTCATGAATGTTAACAAACAAGTTGCATGAATTGTAGAATTGCAGCTCATTGTATATATAATGCAACTCAATTGCAACCTTATCAAAACAATTAATTTTCAACTACTACGCAACTTCATTATAACTACACCCATGATGTCATGTTGATGTCATTAATTATCATCCATCCATTAAAATTTTAACTCATGGCACTATGAAATTTTTTTGACATAGAAATTATTTTTTATTTGAAATATTGATCTTTATCATCCATTATGATTGTTAATGATAGTCCAAGATTGTGACATGTGTCATGATCCAAAATTTTCAATGGCATATTATTTGTATTTTGAGGAAATTTTAAAATAAAAATCTATTTTAGTAGTTAAGTAGGTTGTACATAACCATAGGTAAGTAGGTTCATAGGTCTTAGGACCTACATACTTACTTGGGACCTACCTACCTACCTACCTACCTACATAAGCAAATTAAAAAATATAACCTAAGTAAGTAGGTGCGAAAACACAAAACTAAATGAACTAAATAATAGCCATGAAATTTTATTTTATTTATTTCATGTTTTGTTTTTAGAGTTAAGCTTTTATGAGTTCATCCCAACATGGCACATGTATTTTAACGTCCTATAACATTTACTACAATATTTAAAAATTAGTTATTTATTTAATTATGAAAAATGAATTATTTGAATTAATTGATTTCATAATTATTTAAATTAGATATATTAATTTAAACTGAAGGCTAATTATTAAAAAAATTTAGTCATAATAATTAAATAAAATAAGCCATAAATTAACATTTAATATTTAATAAAATATTTTTAAATATTATACATTAAATATGCCACAATATGCAATCTTTGTGGGTGCCAAGGAACTATCTATAAAATAATCATCCATTATCAATTTTGCATTTGATTGTGTAACCTACAACAATTCTAGGTGTATAAGCTTGAATACCTTGATGTACCTCTAATCTAAATATTTTTTAATATAGTTTTTATATCATTGGGATTCAATTTGAAGTTTACAAATTCACATTTTATACGGATAGAATTGATAGTACTATATTAGTGGCTAAGTAGTGGCACTGTAATGATTATCGAATTATAAAACAATGTCAATGTTAAAGGAGAATTACGATAATTACTTATGGTATGGTAATAGTTAGTAAGTATATTTCTACTTACCTAAGTTATTGTTTTAGGAAATACTAGCTAGATTACATAATTTTTATCACCATTTGAATTTGAGTAGAACATAGGATTGTTTTGTTGATGAATATTTTTGGGGCCAAGAGGAAGATGAAAAAGATTGTATCATTGTAGAGCATTGAATTTTGAATGGAGTATGAGAGAAGAGCACCTTGATTTCTAGAAAAAACTTTACTTCCATAGCCATAATTTTTGTTTTGAATGTTTTTATCATACTTCCATTATTGGATTTTAACTCTGAAATTAGTTATAAGTAAATATGAATAAGTAGACTCTATTAGTATTAGTTTTATTAAATTCTAGTCAGATTTTAAACCAAAATATAAGATTAGAAATTATGTATTTAGCTATCAATATTGTGGCCCTCTAGTGGCACATATATATGTAACAACTAATGGCATTTGAGTGGCCACACAGTGGCAACATAGTGGCCAACCAACTACATGAACATACTTCATAGTTGAAAACTAGTTACAAAGATTGTACTTTATGGATGGTGGGAATGCAAACACATGGCATAATCACACATATGAAACATGTACATTAATTGCAAAAAAATTGTTCAATGTTAGTTTGTTTTTTAATAATCCTAACTTGGTTGCACTTTAAAATTATAATGTAACTCTTCAAAAGGTCAAACATAGTTGATTACATGTGAAAATACGACGCATATAAATTACCATATATAAAACACATGTAAAATTACAATGTAACTACCAAAAAATTAGCTTATTTTTTAACGTGGAAATTTATTTATTAAATTGTTATATTTATAAATTATAATTGCATAGGAACTACACTTTGGAGGATGTAGTTGCAACACAGTTGTACTTGAGTGGTTTTTGAGCTCTAGTTGCAAGATAGTATGATATCCACAGACATAATTTCTCATTATGATTCTAATTCTTCTTTCAACATATCTTTCTCCACCATGGCTATTGTAACTTACCCTTGGTGTCTTCCCACCTCTATTTGAATCCAATAATATTTATAACAACCTTTACCAACTTAGCCTTGGTAGTAGTTAATTGTGGCTAATTATGGTTAACCATTATACTTTTTCCAATTGTTATTGTAAAACTCCAAGCTTTTACTTTTTTCTTTCCAAGGTTTAAGTTTGTTCATTTAGTAGCCCCAACGTTATTGTACATTCTACTTGGAGTTTAATCATGAAGCTAACCTAGTATAGTTTTTTTTTCAATGTATCCTTACTATCAACTTTTTTTTCCACATTAGTCATTTTTTAACTTAAAGACTTGGCCTTTTTTACTTCCAAATGTATTTCCAATAGATCTAGATGATCCTTATAGTATTGTGTCATCTTTTTAACCTATTGTGCCTTTTAAATTTTTTCTTTCTTTTTTTAGTTTTTTAAAATTAAGGTACTATAATTCTAAACATTTGAACTTTTGCTTGTGAATTTGTCCTAGTCCCATCCTAGAACTCTCACCCATGTTTTTTTTTAAATGAAATAAAGAGTTCACATTGGATTCACATTTTCATAAAAAAAAACTTAAGAATCAACATGTTCTTTTACCTTCAATGCCATTTGACAAACCTAAGGGTGGATTGTTCCTCTTGGTATGGCTCCGTGTGGTCTAGTTCTATAAACAATTCACTTCCTAGAGTTTAATAGCAACATAGTGAGTGGCCTACACAAACACTTTTAAGGAATAGACTGCAGTCATTCCTTTTCATGTTGCATCCTCCGTTTATTCATCTAGTTTTGGCATTTGTTTTGGGGTGGTTTTTTCCAACATAGTAACATGTTCAAAGGAGTTATAGACTACACCTTAGGGGAATTATTTTCATTTTTTTAATATCATATTTTAAGGCATTCACCTTCATTTTATTTTTTACATTATATTTCAAGGGGATCACATTGGTAGAAATCATGTTGCCAAATTGGTGTAGCAATATGATGAGTTGGTTTCTTACCCTAATTGAACATTTTTATGGGTTTTTAAAAACTAGGTCAAGTTGCAACCTTAAATTTTCCAACACTTGAACTACCTCCAACTAGGTTTTTAGGTTAATGACTTCATTTTAAGAAGCTACTAAAGGTGTTTTCAAGGTTGAGTTATTTTTGTTTAACAAGTTCCACATGTGTAGAATGTAGATGGGTTTGATCCTCTGAAATGGTGATCTAGCAATGAAGCCATGTTCCCAAATGCGAATTTTTTGGCACAAAATGTTTTAAGCATTCTAGGTTCACAAATCAAAATGAAATTAATGATTTCAATTGCAAGTGTTCAATTGCACTAGCATAATCATTAGTTCATGACAATGTTGTATTGGGGTTGAAAATCTTAACAAGTTTGTCATGGTTACAAGAATTGGCTCAATGATGCATGAGTTGATTACAAGTTCATTGATGAAAACAAATTTGTTGATTTTTTTATGGATGAAGAAACTTTTCTAGAAGAAAATGAAAACTTGCTTGAAAAGGTAAAGTATTTTGAAGAGACTACTAAATCATGAGTTTAAGGATGTCATATGTTAAATGGGTTGTGAATTAATTACTCAAAATTTGCACTTAGATTTTGTACATGCACATTGTTAAATATAACATTTTGGAAATTCTTGTACTTTCAACTTACTCACAATGCTTGTTGGATTGGTTGCTTCTATGTTAAATGCTTGTTTCAATTTTTATTGCTTGTGATTATGCCCATCCTAACACTTTGTTCTCCTAGTTTGACAAAGAAACATACATATTTCACGCCAAAAACCCTAAACCCAATACCAAATGAATGGTTACAAGATAAATTGGATAACTTTTGGTGAATAAAACGTGCCCCATACAAGTCCATTTGGTAGTGTCAAAATGGAAGTATATTGTGATATCATTGCTTGAATGGGGGGATTGCATGGTGATTAATGAATTAATAAAGTCCGTGTGATAAATAACCCAACCAAACAACTCTTGTAACATATTTGTTATGAAAAACTTGAAATCTATCAAAAATTTATTATGATATGGACATTTGAAAATATGGTTCATTTTGAGTTGAAGTTTTTCAAGCAAATTTTTTGATCTATGTTTTTTTTGTTTTAATAAATCACATATTGAGTCCTTATAAGATATCTCAAACAAAAACCACAATAAGAAATGTATTTACATAAATGCACATACTAAAGTCCATTCCATAATTTTCAACTTAAAAAGTCCATTACTTTATATTTGATGTAAATATGTTATTATTTTTTATATGCATGTTTTCTTATCCAAGTTGAAAATTTTAATCCAATGGCAAATTTGACATATTGGTATGTTAATGCATGACAATGCATGATATTTTACAAAAAACTACAATGTTATGCACAAAAGTTATTCATTTTATCTTTTGATCACCCATGATCTAGGTTGTTATTTCGCTAGGTTGAATTATATATTAGTTTTCATGTTGGTACTATTTATTTATAGACATCTTAAATATTGTTAACAAATTGGTGCCAAAAACCTTGATTTTTGAAATTTTTAAACAAAGCCACTTAAAGGGAATTTTTTAAAAACTTACTACCATGCATGAACCTCCTAGTAGCTCCAAAATTTGATATTGTAAAAACATTAGTATTAACCATCCACATGCATCTACCTACCTAATAAAACATACCATGAAAGTGATTACATTGGAATTTCAAAAATAACCAATTAAAGTTGCGAAACAATATAAATGTTGGAAATTTTTGTGTGTGTTATTTTTTGGTTCCCCTTAAATTGGGCCTAAAAGCTAAAGACTTTTGAAATAATAAAATATCTTTAAACAAATGGATGTCCAAACCAATGTTGGGTTGGTTATCTAATTGGGAGCCAAGTTCAAACTTTAAGGTGTTGCAAACCTAATCAAAACTTGTAACTTCAAGGCATATTTAGAATTAAAATTGAATGCATGATCCACTAGGTTTCAAAAATCAACCTTCAACTTAAATTTAAAAAGATTAAGGTCACTGCTAACCTTGCCCTTTTGTGAAAAATAGGTTTAAGGTATTTTTCAAATTTAGGTTTTGAATTTGAATTTGCAATGTTTTACCCTTTTGAACTTTCTTCCTCACCATCGAGTTTTTCTTTTGTCCCCTTTCAAGTTGATCCCTCCAATTTCACCCTCATTTAGTTTTTCATTTCCCTTTTTTCCCCTCTATATTTCTATTTCCTTTTTTCTACCCAAATTTCATTTCTACTTTCCATTTTCGTTAAACACATATACATTGAAAACTCCATATGTTGTCATGCATTTTTAATGCAAGAATTATTATTTTAATTCTTGTTTAAATAAATAACCCTAAATTAAAACTTGAATCACCCACTTTTACAAATACAAATTTTTATAAATGAAAACCCTCATGTTTATAAAATACAACCATAACCTTTTCTAAACATTCTCACATATTTCAAAACTTGTTCAAACCCTTATTTAGAGGTTCTACAACACCAAAATGGGTTATTAGGGGTATAAAATATGAATACTAATATAATGTCCAACGGTATAAATATATAAATAATAAATAATTATGGGTTAGGCATAATTGAAGATCAATTAAATGGATTTGTCTAAATGTTAAGAAGTAGATTCCAAATAATTTAAGGATGTTAATGTGTTAATAATATGTTAAAATGTTAGTATGTGGCACTATATTATTAACTTGGAGTTAAAGAATGATAATGTTTAATAGTTGTGAATGAATGGGTTGCTAATTCATCCATTCCTCCCTTCAAGTATACAAGGGGTTATAGGTGGAAATTCAAATTTGTTTTCCTGTTCCTGATCTGTAATGTTGTTAATTTATGTCATGGATGACATGTTTAACATAATTGTCAGCATCGTGTCCAACAGTGTGTTTAACATCATTGTCGCCATCATCATTTCCATCATCGTTACCAACATCATCTTTAACATCATTATGGATGGAATTCATCCACGTATGAATGATATTAATGATAGATATCATGTTTGCCTTTGTCATTATATATTCATGTCCTTTGGAAATTCTTGTATTTTAATTGTCTTCATGTCCACGATAGTTTGAATATTCTCCCATCATGTTTTTTTTTATTTGTTGTCATTCTTGTTATCCTTTTTATTTAAAAATCACATGTATGTTTCAAGAGAAAATGTAGTTGTGTCCATGGGAAAAGTCCTTGTTTTCCTTAGGAATTTGTAACAAGAAAATCAAATAATTTGTGAATTTATTGTTCATTTTCAAAATAATGAAATCTTGACATCATCAAGTTGTGTTTTCATAATAATAAAATGAGCAAAATAACCACAAATCAACATGTTTGACAAGTTTGGTGAAACACAATCAAAGTTCCAAGGTTTTATCAACCAAGTGTGCATAACCATCGATTTCATCCTCATTGTTATCATAACGACCCAACCCAAGTTGAATTCATCATCATCTTATTATCAAGCTCAACCCTTTGATTCATTTGCTCCTTGATAGAATGCAGATCACCATTATTCAATGACTTTGAAGCATTTTTTGACGAATTCAATGCCATTTTTGGAAACTTGGATAGGGAATGCACATCCATTAACAAATTGCAATCTTTTCATCAAAGATCACACCTAGTTGTGGTTTATAAATTAAAATTAAAGCAATTGAGGTGTGATATTTTGTGGGACAAAACTACATTTATGCAACAACATGAAGGACTTGGTATTTACCATGCCAAATTTGTAGCCTTAAGTGAAGTTATCGCACAAGTAATCCACTGTGATAAATCAAATTTTTGAGCATCATTAAAAAGAAATGTTTGGAGTTGTCTCCCATATAGAACTATAACTTCACATCCTCCATGTTATCCCAACCAATAATGGTTTCACCAAAAGACCATCCCATGCAAATTGAAGAGACACGATTCAAGCCCTTCATAGAATAAAAATAATAATAATGACATGTAAACAATATTTTTTTATACTATGGAGAACAATGTCACGTTGTTTGTTTTCATGTCCAAATAAATGTGGTCAACATACATCATGTGCCACTTTTATCACCAACCCATAATTTTAAAAATCAAAAAACAAAGATGTCCAAATTTAGTAGGGATCATGAGGTTGAACCTTGATGTGTCGTGTGATGAAAATGGTTTTAGATTATCTTTGGATCCAACACAATGTTTCTTGGTACCAATCATTGTCAAATGCAACAAGCTCGTGGCAATGAAGATTCAAACATTTTTTATTTTAGTGCATTTGCATGTTTCATCGTTAAGGAGTTGATGTGACAACATAAATTGGCCTTGGTGAAAAAAATATACCAATGCCAATTGAAATCATTAATAGTCGGAGTGTCTATCTAAAACATGTAACACAATATGAAACTAAGGCATTGGAAGTTATTATTGGGTCATACAACAATAAGGTTGTCTTCAACGTCATTTCATTTTTTAAAAACTTTATCATCATTGGGTTATCTTTGTTCACTTTGCATAATCCATGAATGATTTAACATTAAAAAAAAATTCATTTTAGAAAATTAAACACAAGGCCTCAAAATATGAAGCCTTCGACATGAGCATGTTTGGCAAAAACCATGATGGTGTATGTTATGCACTCAAAGATAAGCATGAAAATGGACACATGCAAATCATCAAACATACAAAGGACCTTAATGGTACACGAGGATCCCAATGTTCCAAGTCGTTGTTTATAGGAACAAAAGTTTTCATGCATGCTACAAAGAAAAAAGATGTGTTCTTAGTCTATATTTTTTCCACACCAATTGTTGGGTCAAATCAACATTAAATCCATTTTCAATAGAAAGAATACAAAGATATGTTTGAAAAAAATAATGACAACACTTTGTTGGAACACTAACCATATGATTGAACAATTGATCTCGAAGAAGGTGTGCAACCCCATTTGGACCCATCTACAACTTGTCCCAAAATGAATTTTGTGGCAGTTCAAAATACATCAATAAAAACCTATAAAAGGGGTTCATTCAATGTATTTTAAATCTCCAATTGGAGCCCCAATCTTGTTTTTTAAGAAGAAAAATGGTTCCTTGCAAAGGTGTCTTGATTATTGTGGCTTGCATTGACTTACTATTAAGAACCAATACTCTTTACCTTTAATTTTGAGGTTGTTGGATCAATTAACTCATGTTAACTTGTACACAAAGATCAATTTATGTGGAACATATAATTTGGTGTATATCCAATAAGGGGATAAATGCAAAACAACATTTCAAATGCATTATGGCCATTTCAAATATATCATGATGCCTTTCGACCTTACAAATGCACTTGTTGTTTTTCAACACTTGATGAATGATGTCTTTTGCAAGTATCTAGATGATTTCATGGTTTGTTACATCAATGACATCCTCATTTTCTCCAAGAATGTGGAGGACCAAAAACAACATGTATGTCTTATTTTGGACAAGCTCAAAGAAGTTGAATTTTATGCCAAATTGAAAAGGTGTGAATTTATTTAAATCAAAGTGGAATTCTTGGACTACATCATCTTTAAAATGGCATTCACATGTATCCCCATAAGGTTCAAACCATTGTGGATTGGGCTACCCTAATTTCTGTTCATGATGTTTAAAGTTTTCTTAGGCCAACATTCATGCAACTTAGTTTAACTTCTTAGGTGAACAACCTGGTAAACATTCCAATGATTGAACACATCATAACCCAAAGGTTTTTCATATGCTTAAACTCACTCATTTGGGCTTGGAATCCAAATATAAAATGTAATGTTCTTTTGGTTGATTTTGTAGCCTTTTATAACACTTGATTTTGTTAATAAACAAGGAATATATGACCTTTTAAAATAAGGGAAGGTCTTTAATTTGGAAAAAAATTGGACCAAATTAAAAAAAACCTTGACAACACACACTCCAAACTTGACACATGTCCAACATTTATCCCATTACCAAAATGCATGAAATCTAAAAACCAACAATTTTTTGGAGTATGAACATTCACATCCTTTCAACAATTTTATATATTAAAGCAATAGTGGTGTCTGTCTGTCCAGGCAGTGCCTAGAAAATTCTTCCAGTCATAACTTCCCCAGATGTAATTGATTCCAGAGAAAAAAGAAATCAGGGGCAGTCTGATTTTTTGAGGAGCTTCCCTAGATGTAACTGACTCCAGATAAAAAAGAAATCAGGGGCAATCTGATTTTTTGAGGCAAAAGATTTGGTAGACCAGAAAAAAAATATTTAGGCCTTGGACAGCCCAAAATCTTTTTTTTTGTTTTTTTGTATTGACCAAGACTACCTTTTTTTTCTTTTAGGTACTGTCCGTCCCAATTAAGGGGACGGATGAAATGTCCGTCCGGTTTGATGACGGGACGGATTTAGGGGAAGACCAGAAAAAAAAATTTAGGCCTTGGACAACCCAGAATCAATTTTTTTTTTTTTTTGTATTGACCAAGTCTACCTTTTTTTTCTTTTAGCTACTGTCCGTCCCAATTAAGGGGATGGATGAAATGTCCATCCGGCTTGATGACGGGACGGATTTTGGGGAAATTTTTTTTCTTTTAGCTACTGTCCGTCCCAATTAAGGGGATGGATGAAATAATAATAAAAATAGAAAACAAATAAATCTTTTAAAAAAAAAGTTAAAAGTTTCTAAAAAAAATTAAAACGCTAACCAAGTTTAAAGAAACCAGGGGACTTCATAGTGGCCGAAGGTCATGGGCACCCACTAGTTCAAATTTGAACAAGGAAAGATGCACACGAAACTATAATCATAAGTAACATTACAATTCCATGAAACCTAACATGTGAGCAAATTGGCAGCACCACACAATGGGGGTGGTGGTTCCATTCCCATTTGCAATAAATGGCATTTTATTCGTGTTCGTAATCCTCTCCCTCTTCATGTGGGTAGTGTGTGAGAATGTATTCCAACATTCCCAAGTGTTTTTTCTCATTTTTGGGCTAAAGTTGGAATCTTGCAATGTTTTGAATCTTTGGATGTAAATAATAAATGGTGTCCAATTTGAGCCTTCTTTAAACCATTGAAAAAGGTTTTGAAATGTACATATTGAAAATGAAATCACATTTCGTTAAGAGATATGAAGCTCAAGTTATGACCAAAATAATGACTTGAAGTTATCAAATTATCAATTTGGCTTTTGACCACCAAAATTTAGGAAAACATGAATCAAATGACCTTCAAATTGAGCAAGCAATATGATGTTAAAAAATCACATTCAAAGGCTAAATTTCGATTTAAAAGCTCTTCAGAAGGAGTTTATATGTGAGAGTTATGAGCTTGAAAAGTTGCAAGACTCATAATTTGACCCAAACAAATTTGAAACTTTTTTTGAAGAATCTTGGGACTTTTTGTCATTTTGATGCAACCCCAACCACTAATTGCATAATGTACTATAGGGAAAAGATTGGTGATTTCCTCCCAAATCCAAATCATGGATGTGTCTTGTGAATTGGGTTGTCCATGTTTTTTTGTGCACCATTTTGGTTCCAATTTACACTAATTGCCTTTTTTTTGGTGCAAATTGACTTCATCTTGAACTTTTTCTTATGAATTCATTAATCCCATCCCATAGTTCCCATGCCTTCTTTTTTTGTGGGTGTTAAAAAACTCACCCTAGGTTTGCATTTTATTACAAAACTAAAAATCAGTGGATCATTTACACCTAATACCAATTTGACAAACTTAAAAATGCATGATTTTTTTCAATGATGGGCTTGCTTAGTCTAACATCATTTTCCTTGTGGGATGGAGGCAAGTTTCACAATAGAAGGGTTATTATTAAAAACTTCACAGTAATAACTATTTAGTATGTCATTTTATACAATATTGGTTTTTGTGCATTACTTGTTTCAACATTTTTCCATGTTCACACCAAGTCAACTTTACCTAATTACAAATTCTATATTTCTAAATTATCAAGTCCACATTGCTAGCTCTACATTACTAAATCACAAACTCCACTTCACTTGAAGCTATCAATTTGTTTTTTTAAAACTATAGATTGCATAGTGTTTAGATTTTATTTCTTTTTTGTTGAAATTTCTACTCATAATATATATTTTCACATAATTTCCTAATTCAAAAAATGGTTAAAACCTTTCTTTTTTATTTATTTATCAATGGCTCTATTAAGTTTTAGAGGATTTAGGAGCTCTTTAAAGGTAGCCTTATAATAGTTATTTTTCAATTACATATTGAAAACATTTTGAAGGTTTAGGGCCTAATTTTTATTAATATGTCGTATCTTCTTAAATGATGTGGAATGGAGCTCATCAAATGAAATGGAAATGCAAGTATGGAAACTAAAAAGGATCCCCGTTGTTGGATGGTTATTAAGGGCTATGTTATTGGGTCAAAGTTTAGGGTTGGATTTTATTGTATATTGCAACAATTTGGTGATCAAAAGTTAAGGGTAGTATGTAAGAATGGCTAAAAAATAAGTATTTTCATTATTTTATCTAGAGGTTGACTTGCTCTACCATTTTAGTTATGTTCTAGAAGAATGTGTTAGGTGGAATTAGTTAACTTGAATTTAGCCACTAAAATAAGATCAAATGGTTGATTTTGGAGGATTTATAAATGATTAAATTGTTATTGCCACTTTTGTAGGAGGTAGTAAGGTAACTTTTTGACTACTTAAAGGGTTGTTTTGTGTGTCGAAGGAAAAGAAAGTTTGGGTTGGATAGGTAATGCATGTTCATATTTTTGAATAATATTGTGTTTGTGTGATAGAATAAATTAGATTTGAATAAGGCTTAGTAAGACTTGAATAATGATATTAAACCATTGCAGTATATTCCTATTAACTTTATAATGTGCATGTGTGTTGGTGTGTGTGAAAGAGGAAAATATAAGCAAAGTTGCTAGGTTGTAGCAAGGTAGTTATAATAAATAAAAAGGGTTTTTAGTAGCTTAGGCTACTTGTACTTGAATACTTGACTTTAAATTATGGTTTTGTTTGCATTTGGATTGGAAAACATTTGTCCTTTTCCCCCTTACTAAATTTGTTTATACCTTGTGCTCTATTATTGATTGTTGCAATAGTTAGAAGTTGTTTATTTTTTGTTTGTTTTCTCAAGTTTCCTTCTTGTGTCTTGGTTGTAATATTGTAGACATCATAGTTTGTTATATTTCTATAACTATAATATTGAGGCTATCACAATCTCATACCTTGGTAAATTTTTGGGAAATCATGCATCTTGTCTATTGTAGTAGAATAAAATTATAAAGGTAATACACGTTTTTTAAAAAATTTATGTACAATGATGTAGCAACATTGTTGTACCTTTGTCATAGTAAACAATTTTTAAAAAATTGTCCTAGTAGAACTATTTTTACTCCTTTGAACTGGGTTAATTATGTTGGGTTTCATTGGTCCCTTGAAAAACACCTTTTCTATCAAAAGTCATCTCCATTGTTGGATGGCAATTGAAAATTATGATTAGCATTAAATTGCAACTAGAAATGATCCTTGTCTTGGATAGCTACTTCACTACTAGGAAATGCGTCCTAGTTCATTTTGGGTTTCACTAGATTTTTGAATGAATTTGGACATTTTCACCTACTGAAATTGTTTAACCCCCTAATGAATGGGGACCAGTTGCTACAGACAATGACTTGTTTCATTAGTACCTAATGAAACAAGGTTATTTTCAAGTGAAATACAAATTTACCAAACCATTCACTTGCTAGTTAATTAACTAACTAGTATGGAAATTAATTAAAATTTAATTATTTAATATAAAATATTATTGATAATTTCATAATTTTTAAAGCCTATTATTTATTGACACGTGTCACTATCTGTGCTAGGTTAAAAACCTAGCCTAAATAGGCCATGTAATCAACCTAGGCACCCAGCCTAAGAATTCGATGGGAGAGTATTTAGTCTACATAGCATTGTTGACCACACACATCACCACCCATGAGGTTTGATCCCTTGACCTTTGGAATGGGGGCAAACACCCTTACCATCAAGCCACCACACTTGTTGCGATAATATATTACATTACATTTTATTTATCAAATACTTCATTTTAAACATTACAAAAACATAAACTTTGAAAATTCATATCTTATTGAAATTTTGTTCAAATGAAATGATTCGAGTTTACTTTTTTTTAAAATTCAATAATGTACATAATTACATTTATTTCCTTTTGAAAGTTTAAAATCATTTGAACAAAAAAAAA